>ERZ1026901.1-NODE-1-length-245832-cov-10.868425_pt1 | contig 245832 bp, 206 predicted proteins | sample MGYA00380179_ERZ1026901 | MGnify/ENA primary metagenome ERZ1026901 (study PRJEB33269, sample SAMEA4719815) | human gut metagenome | biome: human-associated habitat; feature: organic feature; material: feces | place: Cameroon | collected 2013-10 ... | reverse complement strand
TAGAATCAGCGGCAAGCCGGAAGGGTTCCGGTGAGGCGCAATGTTGCGGGGGCTTTATCCCTGGTGGCATTGGTTGCTGGAGAGAGAAAACCCCCGCACGTTGCAGGTATGCACCTGACAACACCACGGGGGCCATTCTTGCATCCAAACAATTCAAGAATAGCCGCGAAACGTTGTCATTACAACACAGGCGGCTATATGACGCTCGCAGAACTGGGCATGGCCTTCTGGCATGATTTAGCGGCTCCGGTCATTGCTGGCATTCTTGCCAGTCTGATCGTGAACTGGCTGAACAAGCGGAAGTAACGTGTCAGACGGGCGTCAGGCTGCCGTAATGGCAATTTGCGCCCGGACCAGGCCGCAGGGATAAAACTCTGCGGCCTTTTTCGTAAGAAAAATGCAACGGTTGCAAGCGGATAATATTCTGCGGAATGCGCAGCACAGAGTGAAGAAGTGACGGATTCCGGAACAGAAAAACAGTCGTAGAATCAGCGGCAAGCCGGAAGGGTTCCGGTGAGGCGCAATGTTGCGGGGGCTTAATCCCTGGTGGCATTGGTTGCTGGAGAGAGAAAACCCCCGCACGTTGCAGGTATGCACCTGACAACACCACGGGGGCCATTCTTGCATCCAAACAATTCAAGAATAGCCGCGAAACGTTGTCATTACAACACAGGCGGCTATATGACGCTCGCAGAACTGGGCATGGCCTTCTGGCATGATTTAGCGGCTCCGGTCATTGCTGGCATTCTTGCCAGTCTGATCGTGAACTCGCTGAATAAGCGGAAGTAACGTGTCATGCGGGCGTCAGGCTGCCGTAATGGCAATTTGCGCCCGGATCAGGCCGCAGGGGTGAAACTCTGCGGCCTTTTTCGTTCTTATTGCGGGTAAGGCACCCAGTCGCCGCCGTTCAGGCGAACGTACGGTTTATCCTGGTATTGAATAACTACTGCATTTGAGTTCTCGGAGACCGGTGCTGTTTGTGGCAACCCACTGGTGAGTTTTTTCCAGTCAACATTGTCTTCGGTGAAAATCTTACCATCAAGAACGCGAACCACCAGATCGGAGATAGCCAGGAAGCTGCTCGGTTGGTCGATGACAATCGGTGCCCCCTGATGTGGTGCCTTCATGCCGAAGAATTTCACCCCAACGGGGACGTCTGTGATAGACGGGCTAGGGATATCACGTAGGCCAGATACCTGCATTCTGTCGCCCTTCAGCGCGCCACCGTGTTCCGGCACCACTACCACCATCACTTTACGACCCGATTTCTCCAGTTCAGTAAAGAAGGCGTCCAGCTCATCAAAGAATTTCTGCGCTCGCGCTTTGTAATCCGCTGTTTTGCTGACGCCCGGATAATGGTTGCCGTCATGCAGTGGAAGCGTGTTATAGAACGTGGCACTACGGCTGTTTTTATCTTTTTCGGTAACGTCCAGCCAGCGGTTAAGCACGGCGGTATCGTCATAAACCGGCGAACCATCAAAGCCCAGCAAAATAACCGGCAGATTTGTTTGATCCATCAATTCGGTCTGCATGCCGCCATTTTCGCGAACTTCTTTCAAAAAACCGCCGAACTGGCCGTTATGTCCCATCATCAGGTGCTGGGTAAAGCCCAGTTTCGACAGGTTATCAAACAGATAGCAGTCGTTATTTGCCGGTTGATACAGATTAGTGTGCGAAGTCTGCCCGCAGCTGGCGCGCAGTAAACGGATCGCCGCCGGGCCACTGTAGGAGGTGGCGGAGTTAAAGTTCTTGAACTCAATATCGAAATGCGACCACAGCGGATGCGACATCAACCCGGCGGCTTCAATATCCGACCAGGAAAGCGAACAGATATTAATCACCAGTAGTTCAAATGGCTGAGCATCAGCGGGCAGCGAAGACGGGAAGGTCGATTTACGTTTCGCCTCCGCGTTATAGAAATTATTCAGCCAGGCGTTAAGGTTCGCCGTTGTGGGCGGTGCAGTTTGTGCGGGCATATCACCCACTACCGGTGCGCCACCCGTCGCCGCAACGGTTGCCGCTGCGTTACCACCCGTCGTTGTTACAGTGGTCGTCGGTTGACCGGCAGGCCACAAGGAGAAACTTGGTCCCGCCAGGGTAAGTACGTTCAGCCATAGCAGAATGGCAACCACAAAAACGGTAATGCGAATCCATTGTGACAGGAATAACCAGGCCACTAATAAAACAAAAATGGCCCCAATCATCTGCCAGTTAATAAAGCGTGTGACAAGGTCGATTAAATAATCGGTACTGAACCCCGCCACCTGCGAACCCTGGCTCATTATGCTTTCCGGGCCAGGCAACCAGGTGTCATGCCAGAACAAAGCAAAGCCGATCGGCAGGGCAATCCAGTGGCGTAAGCGATGCAGGCTGTAGCGCGGAATGGGCATCAGCAGAAACGCGGCAAACACCAGATTGAGGAGCGGATGGAAGTTAAGATATCCCGCCCACAACAGGCCGAACTTAACCAGAAAATAGAAGTTCCAGCCGGAAAGGCCGCGCCAGTATTGCCAGAGGGAAGAAGGCATGGCGGTATTTTGCGTAAATTGAGTCATTTTTTGGTTGCCCTGGCTTTTTCCGTGCGGCGTAACGTCCCGGCCGGTTTAACATAACGAGGTTTAGCAAAGAACAAACGTAAGGTGTCGCGAATGCGTCGCAAAGAGTGCCGCGCCAGATAGCCCAGCGGGAAAAATATCAGTGCGCAAACGACAATAATTTCAATGATATCGCTGATGGTCATCATGATGAGCGCTCCACAGCATCATCTAACAGTCGCATTGGTTCTGGTATTCTTCGCCAGTGGCGACCATCGTGCTCGGCATTGATGACCGGTTTAGAACTTTGCGTTAAAGGCAGCGGCATGCCCCATTGTTCTGGGGCAAGCAGGCGCATCTGCACCAGCTCGGCACTGATTTGATCATCTTCAAACCAGACCATACGGTTTGAGAAAATGTCGCCAGTCGGCAATGGGAAAATATGATTCAACGCGGTATCCAGATCGTTAATCCGACAGAATGAGAGAAACAGCACCAGCCGATTACCGCCAATGGTCATGATATCGCCGGTACGGTTAGGGCGACACAGCGTCAGGGCTTGCTCAACGCGGATACCCGGTACCGGACGTAGGGCAACCAGAACGCCTTTACCATGTGCAGGCAAGAGAGGGTTATTCATCATGTTGTTAACGGCATTACAGAACACATCCCACTTCTGGAAACCACGTAGTTTGAGCGGCTGGGTCATTGACAGCAAGGTAGTGATATCTTCCGGCACATAGCGACTAAACTTCTGCCCTTGCACGCTTTCTATCATCGTCAGACAGCGGGAGAGTGGCGCATTCCACGGGATAACCATATTTGCACCGCAGGCCAATAACAAACGTTCATCGGTGGCGCGCAGGCTTGCGGTATTTTCCCGTACGAGGATTTTCATCGCACTACCGCGCTGGCGACGCAGAGTATGAATGCTGCGGGCCAGTGGCTCGATTTGCGCATTTTGCTGTAAAGAAAAGACCACCGTCGCCGCCTGAGCGGTACGGGCTTCATTGAACAGAACTTCGTTATTGTTGAACAGTTGCCAGTGTTCCGATAGCGGCGGCGCACCTTCCAGTACAGCAACATTACTCAGAATGCGTTTTTCGTCGCTGCGTGGTTGGATCTCCGCCTCTTCGCTTTGAACTAATGTCCAGATACCTTTTTGTTGCTGAACGCTAAGCTGCTGACGGGCGCTGACCCCTTTTTCGTTGCACCAGAAGGCAATATCCAGCAAATGTTGGTCGCCCTGAAAACGCAAACTGGCAAGACCAAAAAGTGAACGGTATTCCTCAAGCAACAATGAAAATTGTTTATCGTTATTATTTCCGGGATTAATTACCAAAAGCGAACAATGGTTTAACCTGCTCCATTTATTCATTTTATCCAACCATGAGCGAAGCCGCTCGGCAGGAATGTTTTGCCATGCGTTATTTGCGCAAACAAGAATAAAAAGGTAATTATTGGGATCAATAGAACACTGCAAATCACGGGCCAAATAGTATAGACCTTTTTCATGATTTAGCATTGAAAATAATTTTATTTTTTCCGGCCCTTGAGAATCATCTAATTGAAAGATTTTCGCCGGATCGCTGTCCATGCTAATGACCGCGACGTGTGCGGTTTCAGCCTGGGATGCAATTGTTTGATTCGCCAGACTGATAGCATCTTCATGGCGATCGACGTTAAACCACCAGACGCCGCCTGCTGGCATATGTCGCAGCTCATCCCATAATGATGAGATACCGATAGAGAATACAGGGTCCACAATGTCCCTCATGTCACCATTTTGTCTGATTATCAGTTTACTAGCGAAAGCTAAGAAATAAACCTACCATTGAAATTAAAACTTATCAGATTTAGCATGTGAATCAATTTAGCAGGTCACAAGACGTGTGATTTTAGTCTTTTCGTTTTTAACTTTTTTTGTTGCGTAACGGAAAGTCAAAAAGTGAGCAAATTCCCGTCTCGCCGTAAACAATAAACCGGCGAAATGCTCACGGTTAGAATTGTCTCATGAACGGTACGGTTATTTCATAGGGATCAAGCAAATGAATAACAATGAACCAGATACTCTGCCTGATCCCGCGATAGGCTATATCTTCCAGAATGATATTTTGGCGTTAAAGCAGGCATTTTCACTGCCTGATATTGATTATGCCGATATTTCCCAACGCGAACAGTTGGCCGCGGCATTAAAACGCTGGCCGTTGCTGGCAGAGTTTGCGCAACAAAAGTAGGGGATTGGTGAATGGCCGTACTGGGATTGCAGGGGGTGCGGGGAGGCGTGGGAACAACAACCATCACTGCCGCATTAGCCTGGTCATTACAAATGTTGGGAGAAGATGTCCTGGTGGTCGATGCCTGCCCGGACAACTTGTTGCGCCTGTCATTTAACGTTGATTTTACCCACCGTCAGGGCTGGGCCAGAGCCATGCTGGACGGTCAGGACTGGCGTGACGCCGGGTTGCGCTATACCTCGCAACTCGATTTGCTGCCTTTTGGTCAGTTATCCATTGAAGAACAAGAAAATCCACAGCACTGGCAAACCCGGCTGAGCGATATTTGCTCCGGCTTACAGCAACTAAAAGCCAGCGGGCGTTACCAGTGGATTTTAATCGACTTACCGCGTGATGCCTCGCAGATAACCCACCAGCTGCTGAGTTTGTGCGATCACTCGCTGGCAATCGTCAATGTGGATGCCAACTGCCATATCCGGCTGCATCAGCAGGCGCTGCCGGATGGCGCGCATATTTTGATTAATGACTTCCGTATCGGCAGTCAGGTTCAGGACGATATTTACCAGCTTTGGTTGCAAAGCCAGCGCCGATTACTGCCAATGCTCATTCATCGTGATGAAGCGATGGCTCAATGCCTGGCGGCTAAGCAACCAGTCGGTGAATACCGCAGTGATGCGCTGGCGGCTGAAGAGATACTGACGCTGGCTAACTGGTGCCTGTTGAACTATTCCGGGCTGAAAACGCCAGTCGGGAGTGCATCATGAGTATCCTGACCCGGTGGTTGCTTATCCCGCCGGTCAACGCGCGGCTTATCGGGCGTTATCGCGATTATCGTCGTCACGGCGCGTCGGCTTTCAGCGCGACGCTCGGCTGTTTTTGGTTGATCCTGGCCTGGATTTTTATTCCGCTGGAGCACCCGCGCTGGCAGCGTATTCGCGCAGAACATAAAAACCTGTATCCGCATATCAACGCCTCGCGTCCGCGTCCGCTGGACCCGGTCCGTTATCTCATTCAAACCTGCTGGTTACTGATCGGTACATCGCGCAAAGAAACGCCGAAACCGCGCAGGCGGACATTTTCAGGTCTGCAGAATATTCGTGGACGTTACCATCAATGGATGAACGAGCTGCCTGAGCGCGTTAGCCATAAAACACAGCATCTCGATGAGAAAAAAGAACTCGGCCATTTGAGCGCCGGGGCGCGGCGGTTGATCCTCGGTATCATCGTCACCTTCTCGCTGATTCTGGCGTTAATCTGCGTTACCCAGCCGTTTAACCCGCTGGCGCAGTTTATCTTCCTGATGCTGCTGTGGGGTGTAGCGCTGATCGTACGGCGGATGCCGGGGCGCTTCTCGGCGCTAATGTTGATTGTGCTGTCGCTGACCGTTTCTTGCCGTTATATCTGGTGGCGCTACACCTCTACGCTGAACTGGGACGATCCGGTCAGTCTGGTGTGCGGGCTTATACTGCTGTTCGCTGAAACGTACGCGTGGATTGTGCTGGTGCTCGGCTACTTCCAGGTGGTATGGCCGCTGAATCGTCAGCCGGTGCCATTGCCGAAAGATATGTCGCTGTGGCCGTCGGTGGATATCTTTGTCCCGACTTACAATGAAGATCTCAACGTGGTGAAAAATACGATTTACGCCTCGCTGGGTATCGACTGGCCGAAAGACAAGCTGAACATCTGGATCCTCGATGACGGCGGCAGGGAAGAGTTTCGCCAGTTTGCACAAAACGTGGGGGTGAAATATATCGCCCGTACCACTCATGAACATGCGAAAGCAGGCAACATCAACAATGCGCTGAAATATGCCAAAGGCGAGTTCGTGTCGATTTTCGACTGCGACCACGTGCCGACGCGCTCATTCCTGCAAATGACCATGGGCTGGTTCCTGAAAGAAAAACAACTGGCGATGATGCAGACGCCGCATCACTTCTTCTCACCGGACCCGTTTGAACGTAACCTGGGGCGTTTTCGTAAAACGCCGAACGAAGGCACGCTGTTTTATGGTCTGGTGCAGGATGGCAACGATATGTGGGACGCCACCTTCTTCTGCGGTTCATGTGCGGTGATTCGCCGTAAGCCGCTGGATGAGATTGGCGGCATTGCTGTCGAAACGGTAACCGAAGATGCGCATACTTCTCTGCGTTTGCACCGTCGTGGCTACACCTCTGCATATATGCGTATTCCGCAGGCGGCGGGGCTGGCGACCGAAAGTCTGTCGGCGCATATCGGCCAACGTATTCGCTGGGCACGTGGGATGGTGCAAATCTTCCGTCTTGATAACCCGCTCACCGGAAAAGGACTGAAGTTCGCGCAACGGCTCTGCTACGTCAACGCCATGTTCCATTTCTTGTCGGGCATTCCACGGCTGATCTTCCTGACTGCGCCGCTGGCTTTCCTGCTACTTCATGCCTACATCATCTACGCGCCAGCGTTGATGATCGCTCTGTTTGTGCTGCCGCATATGATTCACGCCAGCCTGACCAACTCGAAGATTCAGGGCAAATATCGCCACTCCTTCTGGAGTGAAATCTACGAAACGGTACTGGCGTGGTATATCGCGCCACCGACGTTGGTAGCGCTGATTAACCCACATAAAGGCAAATTTAACGTCACCGCCAAAGGTGGACTGGTGGAAGAAGAGTACGTCGACTGGGTGATCTCACGGCCCTACATTTTCCTGGTATTGCTCAACCTGGTCGGTATTGCGGTCGGTATCTGGCGTTACTTCTACGGCCCGCCAACCGAGATGCTCACTGTCATCGTCAGTATGGTGTGGGTGTTCTACAACCTGATTATTCTCGGTGGTGCGGTAGCGGTATCGGTAGAAAGCAAACAGGTTCGCCGATCGCACCGCGTGGAGATGACGATGCCCGCGGCAATTGCCCGCGAAGATGGTCACCTCTTCTCGTGTACCGTTCAGGATTTCTCCGACGGTGGTTTGGGGATCAAGATCAACGGTCAGGCACAGATTCTGGAAGGGCAGAAAGTGAATCTGTTGCTTAAACGCGGTCAGCAAGAATACGTCTTCCCGGCCCAGGTGGCGCGCGTGATGGGTAATGAAGTTGGGCTGAAATTAATGCCGCTCACCACCCAGCAACATATCGATTTTGTGCAGTGTACGTTTGCCCGTGCGGATACATGGGCGCTCTGGCAGGACAGTTACCCGGAAGATAAGCCGCTGGAAAGTCTGCTGGATATTCTGAAGCTCGGCTTCCGTGGCTACCGCCATCTGGCGGAGTTTGCGCCTTCTTCGGTGAAGGGCATTTTCCGTGTGCTGACTTCTCTGGTTTCCTGGGTTGTATCGTTTATTCCGCGCCGCCCGGCGCGGAGCGAAACGGCACAACCATCGGATCAGGCTTTGGCTCAACAATGATGATAACGCGATGAAAAGAAAACTATTCTGGATTTGTGCAGTGGCTATGGGGATGAGTGCGTTCCCCTCTTTCATGACGCAGGCGACGCCAGCAACGCAACCACTGATCAATGCTGAGCCAGCTGTAGCCGCCCAGACGGAACAAAATCCGCAGGTGGGGCAAGTGATGCCGGGCGTGCAGGGCGCTGATGCCCCCATCGTGGCGCAGAACGGTCCTTCGCGTGATGTGAAGCTGACCTTTGCGCAAATTGCGCCACCGCCGGGCAGCATGGTGCTACGTGGCATTAACCCGAACGGCAGCATTGAGTTTGGTATGCGCAGCGATGAAGTGGTGACGAAGGCGATGCTCAACCTCGAATACACGCCATCGCCATCGTTACTGCCTGTCCAGTCGCAGTTAAAGGTTTATCTCAATGATGAACTGATGGGCGTGCTGCCAGTGACCAAAGAACAGTTGGGTAAAAAAACGCTGGCACAAATGCCAATTAACCCACTGTTTATTACCGACTTCAACCGTGTGCGGCTGGAGTTTGTCGGTCATTATCAGGACGTGTGCGAAAACCCGGCCAGCACCACGCTTTGGCTGGATGTTGGGCGGAGCAGTGGACTGGATCTGACCTATCAGACCCTGAATGTGAAGAATGATCTGTCACACTTCCCGGTACCATTCTTTGACCCGCGTGATAACCGCACCAACACCTTGCCGATGGTCTTTGCGGGTGCGCCGGATGTTGGGCTGCAACAAGCATCTGCCATTGTCGCCTCGTGGTTTGGTTCGCGTTCTGGCTGGCGTGGGCAGAACTTCCCGGTGCTCTATAACCAACTGCCGGATCGCAATGCCATCGTTTTTGCCACTAATGACAAACGCCCGGACTTCCTGCGCGATCATCCGGCGGTAAAAGCCCCGGTGATTGAGATGATCAACCATCCACAGAATCCTTACGTCAAACTGCTGGTGGTCTTTGGTCGTGACGACAAAGACCTGTTGCAGGCAGCGAAAGGTATCGCTCAGGGTAACATTCTGTTCCGTGGTGAAAGCGTGGTAGTGAATGAAGTGAAACCGCTGCTACCGCGTAAGCCGTACGATGCGCCGAACTGGGTGCGTACCGATCGTCCGGTCACCTTTGGTGAACTGAAAACCTATGAAGAACAGTTACAATCCAGCGGTCTTGAGCCAGCAGCGATTAACGTTTCGCTAAACCTGCCGCCGGATCTCTACCTGATGCGCAGTACCGGCATTGATATGGATATCAACTATCGCTACACCATGCCGCCGGTGAAAGACAGTTCGCGGATGGATATCAGCCTGAATAACCAGTTCCTGCAATCCTTCAACCTGAGCAGTAAACAGGAGGCGAACCGCCTGCTGCTGCGTATTCCGGTATTACAAGGTCTGCTGGATGGCAAAACGGATGTCTCTATTCCGGCGCTGAAACTGGGCGCGACCAACCAGCTGCGCTTCGACTTTGAGTATATGAACCCGATGCCGGGCGGTTCGGTGGATAACTGCATTACCTTCCAGCCGGTGCAGAATCATGTGGTGATTGGTGACGACTCCACCATCGACTTCTCGAAGTATTACCACTTCATCCCGATGCCGGATCTACGCGCCTTTGCTAACGCGGGCTTCCCGTTCAGCCGGATGGCGGATCTGTCACAAACCATCACCGTGATGCCGAAAGCGCCTAACGAAGCACAGATGGAAACCTTGCTGAATACCGTTGGCTTTATCGGTGCGCAGACGGGCTTCCCGGCGATTAACCTGACGGTGACCGATGATGGCAGCACCATTCAGGGCAAAGATGCCGACATCATGATCATCGGTGGTATCCCGGACAAACTGAAAGACGACAAGCAGATCGACCTGTTGGTGCAGGCGACCGAAAGCTGGGTGAAAACGCCGATGCGCCAGACCCCGTTCCCCGGCATTGTGCCGGACGAGAGCGATCGCGCGGCAGAAACTCAATCAACGCTGACCTCTTCCGGTGCGATGGCAGCGGTGATTGGCTTCCAGTCGCCGTATAACGACCAGCGTAGCGTGATTGCGCTGCTGGCAGATAGCCCACGCGGTTATGAAATGCTTAACGATGCGGTGAACGATAGCGGCAAACGCGCCACCATGTTCGGCTCGGTCGCGGTGATCCGCGAGTCCGGTATCAATAGCCTGCGTGTTGGCGACGTCTATTACGTTGGCCATCTGCCGTGGTTCGAACGCTTATGGTATGCGCTGGCAAACCATCCGATTCTGCTGGCGGTGCTGGCGGCAATCAGCGTCGTGCTGCTGGCCTGGGTACTGTGGCGTTTGCTGCGTATTATCAGCCGTCGTCGTCTTAACCCGGATAACGAGTAATTGAAGATGAATGTGTTGCGTAGTGGACTCGTGACGATACTGCTGCTGGCTGCCTTTAGTGTTCAGGCAGCCTGCAACTGGCCTGCCTGGGAGCAGTTCAAAAAGGATTACATCAGTCAGGAAGGGCGCGTCATCGACCCCAGCGACGCGCGCAAAATCACCACCTCCGAAGGGCAAAGTTACGGCATGTTCTTTGCCCTGGCGGCTAACGACCGTGCAGCTTTCGATAATATTCTCGACTGGACGCAGAACAATCTCGCTCAGGGTTCTTTAAAAGAACATTTGCCCGCCTGGCTGTGGGGCAAGAAAGAGAACAGTAAGTGGGAAGTGCTGGACAGCAATTCGGCCTCTGATGGTGATGTCTGGATGGCCTGGTCGTTGCTGGAGGCGGGGCGTTTGTGGAAAGAGCAGCGTTATACCGACATCGGCAGCGCGTTGTTAAAACGTATTGCGCGGGAGGAAGTGGTGACGGTGCCTGGGCTGGGTTCCATGTTGTTGCCGGGCAAAGTGGGATTTGCTGAGGATAACAGCTGGCGTTTTAACCCCAGCTACCTGCCGCCGACGCTGGCGCAGTATTTCACCCGCTTTGGCGCGCCGTGGACTACGCTGCGCGAAACCAATCAACGTTTATTGCTGGAAACCGCCCCGAAAGGCTTTTCGCCAGACTGGGTGCGCTATGAGAAAGACAAAGGCTGGCAGCTAAAAGCCGAAAAAACATTGATCAGCAGCTACGACGCTATCCGTGTTTACATGTGGGTAGGCATGATGCCTGACAGCGATCCGCAAAAAGCGCGGATGCTCAACCGGTTTAAACCGATGGCGACATTCACCGAGAAAAACGGCTATCCGCCGGAAAAAGTCGATGTGGCTACGGGGAAAGCGCAGGGTAAAGGACCGGTCGGTTTTTCTGCCGCCATGTTGCCCTTTTTACAAAACCGCGATGCACAGGCCGTTCAGCGCCAGCGCGTGGCCGATAACTTTCCCGGCAGCGATGCCTATTACAACTATGTGCTGACCCTGTTTGGACAAGGCTGGGATCAACACCGTTTCCGCTTCTCGACAAAAGGTGAGTTATTACCTGACTGGGGCCAGGAATGCGCAAATTCACACTAAACATATTCACGCTTTCCCTCGGTCTGGCCGTCATGCCGATGGTCGAGGCAGCACCAACCGCTCAGCAACAGTTGCTGGAGCAAGTTCGGTTAGGCGAAGCGACCCATCGTGAAGATCTGGTGCAACAGTCGTTGTATCGGCTGGAACTTATTGATCCGAATAACCCGGACGTCGTTGCCGCCCGTTTCCGTTCTCTGTTACGTCAGGGCGATATTGATGGCGCGCAAAAACAGCTCGATCGGCTGTCGCAGTTAGCGCCGAGTTCAAATGCGTATAAATCGTCGCGGACCACAATGTTACTTTCTACGCCGGATGGTCGTCAGGCACTGCAACAGGCAAGATTGCAGGCGACTACCGGTCATGCAGAAGAAGCTGTGGCGAGTTACAACAAGCTGTTCAACGGTGCGCCGCCGGAAGGTGACATTGCCGTCGAGTACTGGAGTACGGTGGCGAAAATTCCGGCTCGCCGTGGCGAAGCGATTAATCAGCTAAAACGCATTAATGCGGATACGCCGGGCAATACGGGCCTGCAAAACAATCTGGCGCTATTGCTGTTTAGTAGCGATCGGCGTGACGAAGGCTTTGCCGTCCTGGAACAGATGGCGAAATCGAACGCCGGACGCGAAGGGGCCTCTAAAATCTGGTACGGGCAGATTAAAGACATGCCCGTCAGCGATGCCAGTGTGCAGGCGCTGAAAAAATATCTCTCGATCTTTAGCGATGGCGATAGCGTAGCTGCTGCGCAATCGCAACTGGCAGAACAGCAAAAACAGCTGGCCGACCCTGCTTTCCGCGCTCGTGCGCAAGGTTTAGCGGCAGTGGACTCTGGCATGGCGGGTAAAGCCATTCCCGAACTACAACAGGCAGTGCGGGCGAACCCGAAAGACAGTGAGGCTCTGGGGGCGCTGGGCCAGGCGTATTCTCAGAAAGGCGATCGCGCCAATGCGGTGGCGAATCTGGAAAAAGCCCTCGCACTGGACCCGCACAGCAGCAACAACGACAAATGGAACAGTCTGCTGAAAGTAAACCGCTACTGGCTGGCGATCCAGCAGGGTGATGCCGCGCTGAAAGCCAATAATCCTGACCGGGCAGAACGCCTGTTCCAGCAGGCGCGCAGTGTCGATAACACCGACAGCTATGCGGTGTTGGGGCTGGGCGATGTGGCGATGGCGCGAAAAGATTATTCCGCCGCCGAACGTTATTATCAGCAGACCTTGCGTATGGACAGCGGCAACACTAACGCCGTGCGCGGGCTGGCGAATATTTACCGCCAGCAATCGCCAGAAAAAGCAGAAGCGTTTATCGCCTCGCTCTCTGCCAGCCAGCGGCGCAGCATTGATGATATCGAACGTAGCCTGCAAAACGATCGTCTGGCACAGCAGGCAGAGGCACTGGAAAACCAGGGCAAATGGGCGCAGGCAGCAGCACTTCAGCGGCAACGACTGGCACTGGACCCCGGCAGTGTATGGATTACTTACCGACTTTCGCAGGATCTCTGGCAGGCCGGACAACGCAGCCAGGCCGATACGTTAATGCGCAATCTCGCGCAGCAGAAGCCGAACGACCCGGAGCAGGTTTACGCTTACGGGCTGTACCTCTCAGGTCACGACCAGGACAGAGCGGCACTGGCGCATATCAACAGCCTGCCGCGCACGCAGTGGAACAGCAATATTCAGGAGTTGGTTAATCGCCTGCAAAGCGATCAGGTGCTGGAAACCGCTAATCGCCTGCGAGAAAACGGCAAAGAGGCAGAAGCGGAAGCGATGCTGCGCCAGCAACCGCCTTCCTCGCGTATTGATCTGACGCTGGCTGACTGGGCGCAACAACGACGTGATTACACCGCCGCCCGCACTGCATATCAGAATGTCCTGACGCGGGAGCCAACTAACGCCGATGCCATTCTTGGTCTGACGGAAGTGGATATTGCTGCCGGTGACAAAGCGGCGGCACGTAGCCAGCTGGCGAAACTGCCTGCTACCGATAACGCCTCTCTGAACACACAGCGGCGCGTGGCGCTGGCGCAGGCGCAGCTTGGCGATACCGCAGCGGCGCAGAAGACGTTTAACAAGCTGATCCCGCAGGCAAAATCTCAGCCACCGTCGATGGAAAGCGCGATGGTACTGCGCGACGGTGCGAAGTTTGAAGCACAGGCGGGCGATCCAACGCAGGCGCTGGAAACCTACAAAGACGCGATGGTTGCATCCGGTGTGACCACGACGCGTCCGCAGGATAACGACACCTTTACCCGGCTGACTCGTAACGACGAGAAAGATGACTGGCTGAAACGCGGCGTGCGCAGCGATGCGGCAGATCTCTACCGCCAGCAGGATCTTAACGTCACCCTCGAGCACGATTACTGGGGGTCGAGCGGCACCGGTGGTTACTCCGATCTGAAAGCGCACACTACCATGTTGCAGGTGGATGCGCCGTATTCTGACGGGCGGATGTTCTTTCGCAGTGATTTCGTCAATATGAACGTCGGCAGTTTCTCCACGAATGCCGATGGCAAATGGGATGACAACTGGGGCACCTGTACATTACAGGACTGTAGCGGCAACCGCAGTCAGTCGGATTCCGGTGCCAGCGTGGCGGTCGGCTGGCGAAATGACGTCTGGAGCTGGGATATCGGCACCACGCCGATGGGCTTCAACGTGGTGGATGTGGTCGGCGGCATCAGTTACAGTGATGATATGGGGCCGCTGGGTTACACCGTTAACGCCCATCGTCGGCCCATTTCCAGTTCTTTGCTGGCCTTTGGCGGGCAAAAAGACTCCCCGAGCAATACCGGGAAAAAATGGGGTGGCGTGCGTGCCGACGGCGTGGGGCTAAGCCTGAGCTACGATAAAGGTGAAGCAAACGGCGTCTGGGCATCGCTTAGCGGCGACCAGTTAACCGGTAAAAATGTTGAAGATAACTGGCGCGTGCGCTGGATGACGGGCTATTACTATAAGGTCATCAACCAGAACAATCGCCGCGTGACAATCGGCCTGAACAACATGATCTGGCATTACGACAAAGACCTGAGTGGGTACTCACTCGGTCAGGGCGGTTACTACAGCCCGCAGGAATACCTGTCGTTTGCCATTCCGGTGATGTGGCGTGAACGGACAGAAAACTGGTCGTGGGAGCTGGGGGCGTCTGGTTCGTGGTCGCATTCGCGCACCAAAACCATGCCGCGGTATCCGCTGATGAATCTGATCCCGACTGACTGGCAGGAAGAAGCTGCGCGGCAATCCAACGATGGCGGCAGCAGTCAGGGCTTTGGCTATACGGCGCGGGCATTACTTGAGCGTCGCGTCACATCCAACTGGTTTGTCGGTACGGCAATTGATATCCAGCAAGCGAAGGATTACGCGCCCAGCCATTTCCTGCTCTACGTACGTTATTCCGCCGCCGGATGGCAGGGTGACATGGATTTACCGCCGCAGCCGCTGATACCTTACGCCGACTGGTAAGTTTTCAGATAGCGCCTCTCTTAATGCCGCTGCGATCGGGTATACTCGGGCGGCAATCTGGGATTTCCGGGGGGAGACAATTTGCGCGTAAGTCGCTCGTTAACAATCAAGCAGATGGCAATGGTGGCAGCCGTTGTCCTGGTGTTCGTTTTTATTTTTTGCACCGTTTTGCTGTTCCATCTGGTCCAGCAGAATCGCTATAACACGGCTACGCAACTGGAAAGCATTGCTCGCTCTGTCCGCGAACCCTTATCTTCTGCCATTTTGAAAGGCGATATTCCCGAAGCGGAAGCTATTCTTGCCAGCATTAAACCGGCAGGCGTGGTCAGCCGTGCCGATGTGGTGCTGCCTAACCAGTTCCAGGCGCTGCGTAAAAGTTTTATTCCAGAGCGTCCGGTGCCGGTAATGGTTACTCGCATGTTTGAGCTACCGGTGCAAATCTCGCTGGGCGTTTACTCGCTGGAACGTCCGGCAAACCCGCAGCCAATTGCCTATCTGGTGCTACAGGCGGATTCCTTCCGCATGTATAAGTTCGTGATGAGCACCCTCTCGACGTTAGTGACCATTTACTTACTTTTGTCGTTAATATTGACGGTGGCGATTAGCTGGTGCATTAACCGCCTGATTTTGCATCCGTTACGCAATATTGCTCGTGAACTTAACGCCATCCCAGCCCAGGAGCTTGTTGGTCACCAACTGGCATTACCACGTCTGCATCAGGACGATGAAATCGGTATGCTGGTGCGCAGTTACAACCTCAACCAGCAATTGCTGCAGCGCCATTATGAAGAACAGAACGAAAATGCGATGCGCTTCCCGGTGTCGGATTTGCCGAACAAAGCCTTGCTGATGGAGATGCTGGAGCAGGTTGTCGCGCGTAAACAAACCACCGCGCTGATGATTATCACCTGTGAAACCCTGCGTGATACTGCGGGCGTGCTGAAAGAGGCGCAACGAGAAATTCTGCTGCTGACGCTGGTGGAAAAACTCAAATCGGTACTGTCGCCACGTATGATCCTCGCGCAGATTAGTGGTTATGACTTTGCTGTCATTGCCAACGGTGTACAGGAGCCGTGGCATGCTATTACTTTAGGTCAGCAAGTGCTCACTATCATGAGCGAGCGCCTGCCGATTGAACGTATTCAACTCCGTCCGCACTGTAGCATTGGCGTGGCGATGTTCTACGGCGATCTCACCGCCGAACAGCTTTACAGTCGCGCTATTTCTGCGGCATTTACCGCTCGCCATAAAGGTAAGAATCAGATTCAGTTCTTTGATCCGCAGCAGATGGAAGCCGCCCAACAGCGGTTGACGGAAGAGAGCGATATCCTTAATGCACTGGAAAATCATCAGTTTGCGATTTGGTTACAGCCACAGGTCGAGATGACCAGCGGTAAACTGGTCAGTGCGGAAGTGTTACTGCGTATCCAGCAACCGGATGGCAGTTGGGATCTGCCGGATGGCTTAATCGATCGCATTGAGTGCTGTGGGCTGATGGTTACCGTCGGTCACTGGGTGCTGGAAGAGTCCTGTCGACTGCTGGCTGCCTGGCAAGAGCGCGGCATTATGTTGCCCTTGTCGGTAAACCTCTCAGCGCTGCAACTGATGCACCCGAATATGGTGGCGGATATGCTGGAGCTGTTAACCCGCTATCGCATTCAGCCGGGAACGCTGATTCTGGAAGTGACAGAAAGCCGACGTATTGACGACCCTCATGCAGCGGTGGCAATCCTCCGTCCGTTGCGTAATGCCGGCGTTCGGGTGGCGCTGGATGATTTCGGCATGGGCTACGCAGGGCTGCGTCAGCTGCAGCATATGAAATCGTTGCCAATCGACGTGTTAAAAATCGACAAAATGTTTGTTGAAGGCTTGCCGGAAGATAGCAGCATGATTGCTGCAATTATCATGTTGGCGCAAAGCCTGAACTTACAAATGATTGCCGAAGGCGTGGAGACTGAAGCACAACGCGACTGGCTGGCAAAAGCGGGCGTTGGTATTGCCCAGGGCTTCCTTTTTGCTCGCCCACTCCCTATTGAAATCTTCGAAGAGAGTTACCTGGAAGAAAAGTAGCTACCCCAAACTGATTACAAAACTTTAAAAAGTGCTGGTTTGTGCGAGCCAGCTCAAACTTTTTAACCTTTTTGTTTCAATTATGATCCAGGTACATTTCTGTGATGTTGTCTGGGTGTTATTTTAAGGCCGCAGGTACCCCATAACCTTACAAGACCTGTGGTTTTACTAAAGGACACCCTATGAAAACCTCTCTGTTTAAAAGCCTTTACTTTCAGGTCCTGACAGCGATAGCCATTGGTATTCTCCTTGGCCATTTCTACCCTGAAATAGGCGAGCAAATGAAACCGCTTGGCGACGGGTTCGTTAAGCTCATTAAGATGATCATCGCTCCTGTCATCTTTTGTACCGTCGTAACGGGCATTGCGGGCATGGAAAGCATGAAGGCGGTCGGTCGTACCGGCGCAGTCGCACTGCTTTACTTTGAAATTGTCAGTACCATCGCGCTGATTATTGGTCTTATCATCGTTAACGTCGTGCAGCCTGGTGCCGGAATGAACGTCGATCCGGCAACGCTTGATGCGAAAGCGGTAGCGGTTTACGCCGATCAGGCGAAAGACCAGGGCATTGTCGCCTTCATTATGGATGTCATCCCGGCGAGCGTCATTGGCGCCTTTGCCAGCGGTAACATTCTGCAGGTGCTGCTGTTTGCCGTACTGTTTGGTTTTGCGCTCCACCGTCTGGGCAGCAAAGGCCAACTGATTTTTAACGTGATCGAAAGTTTCTCGCAGGTCATCTTCGGCATCATCAATATGATCATGCGTCTGGCACCTATTGGTGCGTTCGGGGCAATGGCGTTTACCATCGGTAAATACGGCGTCGGCACACTGGTGCAACTGGGGCAGCTGATTATCTGCTTCTATATCACCTGTATCCTGTTTGTGGTGCTGGTATTGGGTTCAATCGCCAAAGCGACCGGTTTCAGTATCTTCAAATTTATTCGCTACATCCGTGAAGAATTGCTGATTGTACTGGGGACTTCATCTTCCGAGTCGGCGCTGCCGCGTATGCTCGACAAGATGGAGAAACTCGGCTGCCGCAAATCGGTGGTGGGGCTGGTCATCCCGACAGGCTACTCGTTTAACCTTGATGGCACATCGATATACCTGACAATGGCGGCGGTGTTTATCGCCCAGGCCACTAACAGTCAGATGGATATCGTCCACCAAATCACGCTGTTAATCGTGTTGCTGCTTTCTTCTAAAGGGGCGGCAGGGGTAACGGGTAGTGGCTTTATCGTGCTGGCAGCGACGCTCTCTGCGGTGGGCCATTTGCCGGTAGCGGGTCTGGCGCTAATTCTTGGTATCGACCGCTTTATGTCAGAAGCTCGTGCGCTGACTAACCTGGTCGGTAACGGCGTAGCGACCATTGTTGTTGCTAAGTGGGTGAAAGAACTGGACCACAAAAAACTGGACGATGTGCTGAATAATCGTGCGCCGGATGGCAAAACGCACGAATTATCCTCTTAATCTCACCACTTATGCCCGCACTCCCTTCCCCGAGTGCGGGTGTTTGCGCATAATTGACCCCTGTGCCTGAACTTACCACCTGGGTGAGTTCAGGTTTATTTCACTTCTTCCGTGACATTTTCATGTTCTTGCGGTCTAACACGAAGTGTTTTTAATGTCATTTAGACTGACCGACAACGGGCAGTTTTTTATTACCAGGATAGTTGATCAGGGGTTCACATGCAGGGCACAAAAATTCGACTTTTAGCGGGCGGTTTGCTGATGATGGCCACTGCTGGCTATGTGCAGGCAGATGCGCTCCAGCCTGATCCAGCATGGCAACAGGGGACGCTTTCCAACGGTTTACAGTGGCAAGTGCTGACCACGCCCCAGCGTCCCAGCGATCGTGTTGAAATTCGCCTGCTGGTTAATACCGGTTCGCTCGCCGAAAGTACACAACAGAGCGGTTACAGCCACGCCATCCCTCGTATTGCGTTAACGCAAAGCGGTGGCCTTGACGCAGCACAGGCGCGTTCATTGTGGCAGCAGGGGATCGACCCTAAACGCCCGATGCCGCCGGTAATTGTCTCTTATGACACCACGCTGTTTAATCTGAGTTTGCCCAATAACCGTAACGACTTGCTGAAAGAAGCGCTCTCTTATCTGGCAAATGCCACTGGCAAACTGACTATCACGCCAGAAACCATCAACCACGCGTTGCAAAGTCAGGACATGGTGGCAACCTGGCCTGCCGATACTAAAGAGGGCTGGTGGCGCTATCGTCTGAAAGGATCAACCTTGTTAGGTCACGATCCTGCCGATCCGCTGAAACAACCCGTTGAAGCGGAAAAGATTAAAGATTTCTATCAGAAATGGTACACCCCGGATGCAATGACGCTGCTGGTGGTGGGAAACGTGGATGCGCGCTCGGTTGTCGACCAAATCAACAAAACGTTTGGCGAACTGAAAGGCAAACGTGAAACACCGGCCCCGGTGCCGACGCTTTCTCCGCTGCGTCCTGAAGCGGTGAGTATTATGACCGATGCGGTACGTCAGGACCGGTTATCTATCATGTGGGATACGCCGTGGCAGCCAATTCGTGAATCAGCCGCACTGCTGCGCTACTGGCGTGCGGACCTGGCCCGTGAGGCGCTGTTCTGGCACGTTCAGCAAGCGTTAAGCACCAGTAACAGCAAAGACATCGGTCTTGGATTTGACTGCCGTGTGCTGTATCTGCGTGCGCAGTGTGCCATCAACATCGAGTCACCAAACGACAAGCTGAACAGCAACCTTAATTTGGTAGCGCGTGAGCTGGCAAAGGTTCGCGATAAAGGTCTGCCGGAAGAAGAGTTCAATGCGTTAGTGGCGCAAAAGAAACTGGAGCTGCAGAAACTGTTTGCCGCCTATGCGCGAGCTGATACCGATATTTTGATGGGGCAGCGGATGCGTTCGTTGCAAAATCAGGTCGTTGATATCGCGCCGGAGCAATATCAGAAACTGCGGCAGGATTTCCTTAATAGTCTGACGGTAGAGATGTTAAATCAGGATCTGCGCCAGCAGTTGTCGAACGATATGGCGTTAATTCTTCTGCAGCCGAAAGGCGAGCCAGAATTTAACATGAAAGCGTTGCAGGCGGCCTGGGATCAAATCATGGCCCCATCTACTACTGCTGCCACAACCTCTGTTGCCACGGATGACGTACATCCTGAAGTGACGGATATTCCACCCGCACAGTAATGCCTGATGGTGATGAGTTAGCACAACCATCAGGTATTTATGGATGAGCTGGATAGAGGGGTAACACTTTATCCAGCCTTTTGCATATGCTGCTTTTACGCCGGCATCGCCTCACGCGGGATAATCGCGCCGCGATACTGAATAACGGTACTTGCGGTCAGGTGCCCGCGTTTCGCCGCATTTTCCGCACTGCCGCCCGTCAAACGTACCGCCAGATAACCGGCACTGAAAGAGTCGCCAGCTGCGGTGGTATCGATCACTTTTTCTTTCGGCAGTTTCACCGCCGGAACATCCACTAACCCTTCGCCAGCAATGGACACCAGGCAAGAATCCGCCCCGCGTTTCACCACCACTTCTTTCACGCCCGCGTTATGGGTGCGCGCAATGACGTCTTCCACCGGCTGTTGACCCCACAGCGCGTCTTCATCGTCCAGCGTCAGGAAGGCGATATCCGTGCATTCCAGCATTTGCTGGTACACCTGCTGTGTCTCTTCTTTGCTGGCCCACAGGCGCGGACGATAGTTATTGTCGAAAATTACTTTTCCGCCGTTGGCGCGGCATTCGCGCAGCAGGGAAAGCAGCTTTTCGCGGCTGGTCGGGCTTAAGATCGCCAGGCTAATCCCGCTCAGGTAGAGATAATCGAAACTCGCCAGCTCTTCGCAAATCGCCGCGGATTGCTCACTCTCCAGCCAGAATTTGGCGGCGGCTTCGTTACGCCAGTAGTAGAACGTACGTTCGCCGGTGCTGTCGGTTTCAATGTAGTAAAGGCCCGGCAGACGGTTTTCCATCCGTTGGGTCAGGGAAGTATCAACGTTCTCGCCGTGCCAGGCGTCCAGCATCTGCTGGCTAAAACTGTCCGTTCCCAGCGCCGTTACGTAATGAACGGTTAATGCCGCAGGATCGACCTGACGGGCGATATAGACGGAAGTGTTCAGGGTATCGCCGCCGAAACCGCGCTTAACGTCCGCGCCTTTCTCGGAAAGCTCAATCATGCATTCGCCAATCACGGCAATCTTTTTGGACATAGTCGTGAACCTGATCTGTAAAAAATTAGCGTTAGTTTGCGCTGTGGTGGTTTGCTGGTCAACCATATTAAAACAGTGTTCCATTATTTTTTTGAGCCAGAACGTATTCCTGAAAGATTCCGTTGTGGCGTGGGGAAATTTACCCCGGCCAGGCGGTAAAGTTCTGCCTTTGCGCGCCGATAATCTTTGTCGAGTCCGGGCAGCATCACTTTTAAACACAGGACATCTTTGATGATAAGGCAGGTTATCCAGCGAATAAGCAACCCTGAAGCAAGCATCGAGAGCTTGCAGGAACGGCGTTTTTGGTTGCAGTGTGAGCGTGCTTACACCTGGCAGCCGATCTATCAAACCTGCGGACGGTTAATGGCCGTGGAGCTATTAACGGTGGTCACGCATCCCTTGAACCCTTCGCAACGCCTGCCACCGGATCGCTATTTTACTGAAATCACCGTCAGCCATCGGATGGAGGTTGTGAAAGAGCAGATTGATTTGCTGGCGCAAAAAGCCGACTTCTTTGTAGAGCACGACCTGCTGGCATCGGTCAATATTGATGGTCCTACGCTCATCGCCCTGCGTCAGCAACCAAAAATCCTGCGCCAGATTGAGCGTCTTCCCTGGCTGCGTTTCGAACTGGTGGAACACATCCGTCTGCCGAAAGATTCAACCTTTGCCTCGATGTGTGAATTTGGCCCGCTGTGGCTGGATGATTTTGGCACCGGGATGGCAAATTTCTCTGCGCTAAGTGAAGTGCGTTATGACTACATCAAAATCGCGCGAGAACTGTTTGTGATGCTGCGTCAGTCACCGGAAGGACGCACACTCTTTTCTCAGCTTTTACATCTCATGAATCGCTATTGTCGCGGGGTGATTGTTGAGGGCGTAGAAACGCCGGAAGAGTGGCGTGATGTTCAGAACTCGCCCGCATTCGCCGCACAAGGCTGGTTTCTTTCACGCCCGGCACCGATAGAAACGCTGAATTCGGCAGTTCTGGCGCTATAAGCTGCCTCATTTTCTGCCTGGCTGGACTATCTTTAGGACTGGCACAGGAAGAAATATGAGGAAGCGAATGATGAGCAAGGCAGGCAAAATAACCGCTGCGATTTCAGGGACTTTCTTGTTGTTGATTGTCGTGGCGATCATTTTGATTGCAACATTTGACTGGAATCGACTCAAACCGACCATCAACCAGAAAGTCTCTGCGGAGTTGAATCGTCCATTCGCTATCCGTGGCGATCTGGGCGTGGTGTGGGAGCGGCAAAAACAAGAAACCGGCTGGCGCAGCTGGGTGCCGTGGCCTCATGTGCATGCAGAAGACATCATTCTTGGCAATCCGCCGGATATTCCCGAAGTCACAATGGTGCATTTGCCACGCGTAGAGGCAACACTGGCCCCGCTGGCGTTGCTGACCAAAACGGTCTGGCTGCCGTGGATAAAACTGGAGAAGCCCGACGCGCGTCTGATTCGTCTCTCTGAAAAGAACAATAACTGGACCTTTAATCTCGCCAATGATGACAACAAAGACATGAATGCAAAGCCGTCGGCGTGGTCGTTTCGACTGGATAATATTCTGTTCGATCAAGGGCGGATCGCTATTGATGACAAAGTAAGCAAAGCGGATCTGGAAATTTTTGTCGATCCGTTAGGCAAGCCGCTGCCGTTCAGTGAAGTTACCGGATCGAAAGGTAAAGCGGACAAAGAAAAGGTGGGCGATTACGTTTTTGGTCTGAAGGCGCAGGGACGTTATAACGGTGAACCGCTCACGGGCAAAGGTAAAATCGGCGGTATGCTGGCACTACGCGGCGAAGGTACACCGTTTCCGGTACAGGCTGATTTCCGCTCCGGGAATACTCGCGTCGCTTTTGATGGCGTCGTGAATGACCCAATGAAGATGGGCGGTGTCGATTTACGGCTTAAATTTTCTGGCGATTCGCTGGGTGATCTCTATGAACTGACGGGCGTTCTGCTGCCCGATACCCCGCCGTTTGAAACCGATGGTCGGCTGGTCGCGAAAATCGACACTGAAAAATCGTCGGTATTTGATTATCGAGGCTTTAATGGGCGCATTGGCGATAGTGATATCCACGGTTCTCTGATCTACACCACCGGCAAGCCACGGCCAAAACTGGAAGGTGATGTCGAATCGCGGCAATTGCGGCTGGCAGATTTAGGGCCATTGATTGGCGTTGATTCTGGAAAAGGTGCAGAAAAGTCGAAACGGTCTGAGCAGAAGAAAGGCGAAAAAAGCGTTCAGCCTGCGGGCAAAGTGCTGCCTTATGACCGCTTCGAAACCGAAAAATGGGACGTCATGGATGCCGATGTCCGCTTCAAAGGTCGGCGCATTGAACATGGTAGTAGCTTGCCGATTAGCGATCTTTCTACTCATATCATCCTCAAAAATGCTGACCTGCGCCTGCAACCGCTGAAATTTGGCATGGCAGGCGGCAGCATTGCGGCGAATATTCATCTGGAAGGTGATAAAAAACCGATGCAGGGGCGGGCAGATATTCAGGCTCGTCGGCTGAAACTGAAAGAACTGATGCCGGATGTGGAGCTGATGCAGAAGACGCTGGGGGAAATGAACGGTGACGCGGAACTACGCGGTAGCGGTAACTCGGTGGCGGCGCTTTTAGGCAACAGTAACGGCAACCTGAAACTGTTGATGAATGACGGGCTGGTGAGCCGCAACCTGATGGAGATTGTCGGCCTGAATGTTGGTAACTACATTGTCGGTGCGATATTTGGTGACGATGAGGTGCGGGTGAACTGCGCGGCAGCGAATCTGGATATTGCCAACGGTGTGGCGCGTCCGCAGATTTTTGCTTTTGATACTGAGAATGCGTTGATCAATGTTACCGGCACGGCAAGTTTTGCTTCGGAACAGCTGGATTTAACTATCGATCCAGAAAGTAAAGGGATTCGGATTATCACACTGCGTTCGCCGCTGTATGTGCGTGGGACATTTAAAAATCCGCAGGCTGGGGTAAAAGCCGGACCGTTGATTGCTCGCGGAGCCGTCGCGGCGGCACTGGCAACGCTGGTAACACCGGCGGCGGCGTTACTGGCGCTGATCTCTCCTTCCGAAGGGGAGGCTAATCAGTGTCGGACGATTTTGTCGCAGATGAAGAAGTGATGGAAACTGCCGGATGCGGCGTGAACGCCTTATCCGGCCTACAAATCCTTGCGAATTCAATATATTTTATGGAAATTCAGGCCTGATAAGCGTAGCGCATCAGGCTTTTCACTCTTATTACAACGATTGATGTCGCGTCTCATGGGTCAGCAGCAGGGCGATTAAGGTCAAGCCAGCCATCGCCGCCAGATATAACCCCACCGCACCTAACCCGTAGTTAGTCTGCAACCAGGCTGCGATATATGGTGCAACGGAAGCCCCGAGAATCGACGCTACGTTGTAAGAGAACGATGCTCCGGTGTAACGCACTTCTGTCGGGAACAGCTCTGGTAACAGCGCGCCCATCGGCCCGAAGGTCAGTCCCATCAGACTTAACCCCAGCAGCAGGAAGGCAAAAACCAGAATCGGGTTGCCAGAACCGAGCAGCGGGTTAAAGGCGAACAGCGCGAACAGGATGATCAGCGTGGTGATGATTACCATGCTTTTACGGCGACCAAAGGCATCAGCCAGTAATCCGGCGACTGGCACCATCACGCCAAAACCAATCACTGCCATCATCAGCATCCACAATACTTCGTTACGCGGCAGGCCAAGCCCAACTGGCGCGGCGGCGGTACTAAAGGTCATTGAGTAGACCGTCATGATGTAAAACAGCGTATAGGTTGCCAGCATAATGAACGTACCCAGTACGGTTACGCGAACATGTTTGGTCAGCAGCGTACCCAGCGGGATCTTCACCTGTTTTTTCGCTTTAGCGACTTTCTCAAACACCGGTGACTCATGCAGCGACACGCGAACATACAGGCCGATAATGACCAGCACCGCCGAGAAGATAAACGGCACCCGCCAGCCCCAGCTCATAAACTGCTCGTCGGTCAGTAGCCAGGAAAGCAGTAAGAAAGTGCCGTTGGCAAAGAAGAAGCCAATCGGTGCGCCCAGTTGCGGGAAGGAGCCATACAGTGCACGTTTGCGCGGTGGTGCGTTCTCGGTTGCCAGCAGCGCCGCTCCGCCCCATTCGCCGCCTAAGCCCAGACCCTGACCAAATCGAGCCAGTGCCAGCAGCAGCGGGGCGAAAATACCAATCGTGGCGTAACCTGGCAGCAGACCAATCACCACGGTCGAAATCCCCATCGTTAGCAACGAGGCGACCAGCGTCGCTTTACGCCCAACGCGATCGCCAAAATGACCAAAGACGGCAGAGCCAATAGGGCGCGCGACGAAGGCGATGGCGAAGGTGGCAAGCGACTGTAGCGTTGCTGCCGTAGGATCACCCTGCGGGAAGAAGATATGCGGAAACACAATAACGGCCGCAGTGGCGTAAATATAAAAGTCGAAGAACTCAATGGCCGTGCCAATGAGAGAGGCGACAAGGACTTTATTACGCGAGTTGATCGGCGTGTATTCTTGCTCGTGGTCGAGTGTTGTGGCTGTTGCTTGCATAATCTTTTCTTATTTTTTGGCTAACGAATAGCCATATTACGCACAGCAAAAGTGATATTTCAATGTGTAACAAATCGCGGAGTTGGTCGAAAATCAGCCAAAAAGGGAATAATGTTTAAGCTGGTGATTTTTCTTCTATGAAATGCTTCACATAATTTCATAAATGGTGGATAAAACTGGTTTTAGGTTAAATAAAAGTTACCAACTGGATTTATATGCTGGAGTAATGAGTTGGAATGAAATTGTTTGCTCCTAAGAGATGACAGAAAAGGCTCTGGGGAAGAGTTTAAGTGGTTATGTGCGCATGATAGCCGGATGCGATGCTGGCGCATTTTATCCGGCCTACGGGGAGCCAGGCCGAATAAATTCGTAGGCCGGATAAGGCGTTACGCTGCATCCGGCATATTTTAAGACTGCGTTTTCCCCGGCATTCTCGGGTCGTCTTTGTATTCGGCGGTGGCAATCCACGCCGCGCAAAACAGCGTCAGACGAGCGAAGAAGTAGAAAAACGCCATCAGTCCCAGCACGGAGCCAAATGCTGCGCCAGACGGAGATTTCATCAGCGATGGCAGTGTGTAGGTCATCACGATTTTAATCACTTCAAAACCTATAGCAGCAAGAAATGTTCCGCGAATTAGCGCTTTTTTGCGCGGACGGTGGCGCGGCAATCGCCAAAAGATCCAGAAGAAAAGCAGATAGTTGGCGAAGATGGAAATCGCAAGACCAATCAACCGCCACGTTGGTTTCAGCCACTCAATGCTGTTCAGGTGCAGGGCGCTAATAATCATTTGCTGCGCCGAACCGGCAACCGAGGTGATCGAAAGCGTCACAATGAGCGCAATCAACAAACCTATCAGCGAAATAAAATCACGCAGATATTTAACCCAAAATTTTTCCTGATCCTGTGGCGAACGTTCCCAGACATCGCGCGATTGAGCGCGAATCGCTTCACGCAGGTTACCCATCCAGTTGATGCCGGAATAAAGCGCCACCGCCAGGCCGACAAGCCCTACCGTCGTACGCTGTTGAACGGCGGTATTGATGGTGTTTTTCAATGTAGCTGCCAGCGTCGGATCGCTAATATTTTGCAGAATTTTGTCGAAGATATCCTGCAGCAGCATCGGATGGGAGGCCAGAACGAAACCAGCGGCGGCAAACGACACCATCAAAATCGGAATCATCGACAAAAATGAGAAATAGGTGATAGCCGCACCAAACTGATTCCCCAGCCGATCGTTAAAGCGTTCAGTCGCGCGAATCAGGTGCGCAATAATCGGTTGGCGTTGGACTTTTTCGGCAGTAGTGGTGACGGTTTCCAGCGCCTGGCTAACTTTGCCGCCTTTCTCGCTATTATCCAGCGGTTTAATCGGCTCGAGCTCCAGATCCTGGGTGGGACGTTTAATCTCGTTTTCCTGCGTCATCCGCTCTTTTATCCTTCTGTCTTGATCATTCTTAAAAAGTATAGTCGGTCAGTCCAGGTACTCTTTCATTACGCCAGCCAGCCACTGCATAAACAGGTTTACACGCCGGGAAAGCTCCCGACGCTGCGGATAAACCAGCGAAAGGGAGAGCGGCTCGGCACGGTAGCCAGGTAATACTTCAATAAGCCGCCCGGCACGCAGGGCTTCGCGCACGGCAATGCGCGGGATCTGAATAATCCCCAGACCGGCAAGACCGGCGGCGAGATAGTTTTCGCTACTGTTTACCGTCAACATGCCGCCAGACTTAAACCACTGGACACCATTAACGCTGGCAACCTCAAAACCTAACGGATGTACACCCAGGTGCGGTGTGTAACGCACTATTGCGTGTGAAGTCAGATCATCGGGGCTTTGCGGATAACCAAAGCGCGTCAGATAGTGCGGACTGGCACAGTTGACCATGGTCAGTTTGCCGAGGGGACAGGCGATAACACCATCTTCCGATAACGCGCCAGTGCGTATCACGCAATCAAAACCATCATGAAGAATATCTACCGGACGGTCATGGCTACTCAGTTCCAGCTCAATTCCCGGATGCTGATAGAGAAATTCCGACAGGCGCGGCAGTAACAGGCTTTTCGCGATTCCTGGTGGGATGTCGATGCGTAATTTACCGCTGATACTGGTGGCATCCTGTTGAAACAGACCGTCCAGTTCGTTGAGATTACTCAACACATCTTTTGCCCGTTGATAATAGGTCATGCCTTCTGGCGTGAGTTTGACCCGTCGCGTGGTGCGCTGGAGAAGCTGGGTGCCAAGTTGATGTTCCAGTGCCTGTATCTGGCGCGAAACACTTCCCTTTGGCAAAGCAAAGAAATCCGCCGCGCGGGAAAAACTTTCCAGCTCCGCGACTTTGATGAACAACTGCATTGCGTGAATTTTATCCATTTCTTTGACCGATTGTTGTTCACAGCGAAACAGTAACGCGAATATCGCATTGTTTATTGTTTTTCTAACATCTAATGCCGGGTTTCACAATGTTGTCATGACGAATGTGGCGATTTCTCAGCAGGAAAAGGGGAGAATAGCTTTATGAGAACGGTGAATCCCCTTAAACAGAGTGTATTTTTCAGCGATTCCCTTTAAAGTGAACAGAGGACGTGTTGGCTATTTGCGCTTATTTTTGTCTCATTGCCGTTTGTTATTTTTGTTTGTAGTCGCGGAATTTCATTTTTAATTGCATGCGTACTAGCCATCAATATAAGGAAATCCTCAAAATTGTTTTAAATAATGCCCTCGACATGTAATTTCAGGCGTTTAGCTGTAACTATTTATATCGGTAACTATTTTCTACGCGTCATCTCTGTAGAATGGCCACCGCCAAATGGCGAATTCTTATTTTTTCTCGCGGGTAATACCCTTCCACTACTTAAGTCTTTTTAACGTATTCAGGTGGAGATTCAGTTATGCAAATAGTCATGTTTGACAGGCAGTCAATATTTATTCATGGAATGAAAATCAGTTTACAGCAACGTATTCCAGGAGTGAGTATTCAGGGGGCCAGTCAGGCAGACGAGTTATGGCAAAAGCTGGAAAGTTACCCTGAAGCCTTAGTGATGCTCGATGGCGATCAGGATGGTGAGTTTTGCTACTGGTTGCTGCAAAAAACCGTGGTGCAATTTCCTGAGGTTAAGGTGTTAATTACGGCGACGGATTGCAATAAACGGTGGTTACAGGAAGTTATCCATTTTAATGTGCTGGCCATTGTGCCTCGTGATTCAACCGTCGAGACATTTGCGTTGGCGGTAAATAGTGCGGCGATGGGGATGATGTTTCTGCCGGGAGACTGGCGAACGACGCCGGAAAAGGACATTAAAGATCTCAAATCGTTAAGCGCCCGCCAGCGGGAGATTTTAACCATGTTAGCGGCGGGCGAATCAAATAAAGAGATCGGCAGGGCGCTGAATATCAGTACCGGAACGGTAAAAGCGCATCTGGAATCACTGTATCGCCGTCTGGAAGTGAAAAATCGCACCCAGGCGGCAATGATGTTAAATATCTCCTCCTGAAGAGGATAATTTTACAGCCAGCAGGAAGTTAGCGGCTGGCTGTAAAAATATTATGGTTCGCCGTACAAACCAATTAAACGGCGTACCACACCGTTAGTCCAGCCAAACCCATCCTGCAACGGATACTCGCCACCGCCGCCTTCGCGGGGAACACCATCGGCAATATGGTATTTCTCAATCAGTTTGTGCTGTTCCAGATAGAACTGATTCACCGTCTTCAGCCAGCTGCGCGCGATTTCATCACCCAGAAGGTCATCGCCGTACATTTTAAATCCCTGAATCGCCATCCATTGTAATGGTGCCCAGCCGTTAGGTTTATCCCACTGTTCACCGGTTTCGTACTCGCTTGCCAGAATCCCGCCAGGCGTCAGTAACCGACTGCGCACGGCGTTTGCCAGACGATCGGCCTGTTCATGGTTCGCCATACCGACATAGAGCGGCACAATGGCGGCAGCGGAAAAGAGCGCCAGTTGTTCGCGTCGCCAGTCGTAATCGCGGTAGATACCGTTTTCATCATCCCAGAGGTAACGGTTTACCGCATCGCGACGGGCACTGGCCTTCTGGCGGAACAGTGCTTCTGTCTCTTTCTCGCCTTTCAGCGCCGAGATGTTGGCGATGGCGCTCTCCAGTTTAAACAGGAAGGCATTCAGATCGATGGGGATGAACTGGGTGGTACGAATGCTCGCCAGACGACCGGTATCACGCAGCCAACGGGAAGAGTAATCCCAACCGGAGGCCGCCCCCGCGCGTAAATCACGGTACACCTCGTTGGGCGGGCGACCAGAATGTTTCGCGGTTTCAACGTCCTCAAGCCAGGATTCGTCACGCGGCGTGTCGCGATCGTCCCAGTAACGGTTGAGCAGCGAGCCGTCGGGCATCCGCACAACATGGCGATAGGCCTGATTAGGGATCAACGATTCTGCGCCGTCCATCCAGAAGGCATATTCCATTTTCAGATGGTCGAGATAGCGGCGCGCGCCGCGTACACCATCTTCTTCAAACAACTCCACCATCAGCGCAAAAACTGGTGGTTGCGAGCGGCTCAAATAATAGGTGCGGTTGCCGTTGGGGATGTGACCATAGTTTTCGATCATCCAGGCGAAGTTATCGGCCATGCATTTCAGCAAATCTTCCCGACCACTTTCCGCCAGCCCCAGCATGGTGAAATAGGAATCCCAGTAGTAGGTTTCGCTAAAACGGCCCCCTGGAACAATGTAAGACTGTGGCAGCGCCAGCAGGGAAGACCACGGAATGTGATCTTGCGGTTCGCGGGTAAGCACCGGCCACAGCTGGTCGATATGCTCTTTCAGGGAATTTTGCGGGTCCGATACATACTCGCTGGAGTAGGTCTCCGGCAGCCAGAAGTGATTTTCAACAAACTTGCGCAAGTCAAAATCACGATGACGGCGCACTTTACGATAGCGGATTAAAATATCCAGCGGGTCCATTTTGGGTGCGCAGTCGGGAAAGGTTTTACTGTCGGGGAAAATTTTCGCCGACTGAACATGCTCGAACAGTTCGAGATAGCGATCGGCAGGCGTCAGCGCATCAGAGGCGGGCAGCCCTTCAATCATCTCGGGTTCTGGTTCTGCCTCGATCATCTCATCCAGTTTTAATTCATACGGGTCCAGTTCATAGCAGAGATCGACCTCGATCATCAGTTCGTCTGGATTAGAGTTTTGAATTTTCTGATTGAGCATAAGGATCCGACCTCCGAAATTCGTCGCTAATTATCGGGCTTTTCTTTAAGGGTAGTCATTCGCTCCGCCTGGTGGGCGACAAAGCGTGCGGTGGATCACGTTTATTAACTTGTCAAAAAATATAACGCACTAATATCAATAGAATTTATAAAAATACGGATTCCGTGTTGTTTTTCATTTTCAGAACATTCAATCCTGCTCTCGCCGCAATCATGATATGCCATTCCTGCTCTGTATAATAGGCACAGACTATCTTATTGATAGTTTATATTCATGTAATTGATTGATTCCTATCAAAAAGCGTATTTCCCTGTTTTTTATGATGGCTTTGTCTCGCAGAGACGTTTGCAGCATTCTGGAAAATTTTCTGGGTCACAATAACTCACCACCGTGAGGGAAGAATAATGAAAATGGTCTCACGTATTACCGCGATCGGCCTGGCTGGCGTCGCGATTTGCTATTTAGGGTTATCTGGTTATGTGTGGTACCACGATAATAAACGCAGTAAACAGGCCGATGTTCAGGCATCTGCTGTCAGTGAAAATAATCAGGTTTTAGGTTTTCTTCGCGAAAAAGGATGCGACTATTGTCATACGCCTTCGGCAGAATTACCCGCCTATTATTATATTCCTGGCGCGAAACAGTTGATGGATTACGACATTAAGCTTGGATATAAATCTTTTAACCTCGAGGCCGTGCGTGCGGCTCTGTTGGCAGATAAACCCGTTTCGCAAAGCGATCTGAATAAGATTGAATGGGTGATGCAGTATGAAACTATGCCACCAACGCGTTATACCGCGCTACACTGGGCGGGTAAGGTGAGTGATGAAGAGCGGGCGGAAATACTTGCCTGGATTGCAAAACAGCGCGCGGAATATTACGCCAGTAATGATACTGCTCCGGAGCATCGCAATGAACCGGTGCAGCCTATTCCGCAAAAACTACCTACCGATGCGCAAAAAGTGGCGTTGGGTTTTGCGCTGTATCATGATCCCCGTTTATCGGCTGATAGCACCATTTCATGTGCACATTGCCATGCGTTAAATGCGGGTGGCGTTGATGGTAGAAAAACGTCGATTGGTGTTGGTGGTGCCGTTGGGCCGATTAACGCACCAACGGTCTTTAACTCAGTATTTAACGTTGAGCAGTTCTGGGATGGTCGTGCGGCAACATTGCAGGATCAGGCGGGTGGACCGCCGTTGAACCCGATTGAAATGGCGTCGAAATCCTGGGACGAAATTATTGCTAAGCTGGAAAAAGATCCGCAGCTTAAAGCGCAGTTCCTCGAAGTCTATCCGCAAGGTTTCAGTGGCGAAAATATTACTGATGCTATTGCTGAATTTGAGAAAACATTAATTACGCCGGATTCCCCATTTGATAAATGGTTGCGTGGAGATGAGAATGCGCTGACGGTGCAACAGAAAAAAGGCTATCAATTATTTAAAGATAATAAATGTGCAACTTGTCATGGTGGTATTATTCTCGGCGGACGTTCTTTCGAGCCGTTGGGGCTGAAAAAAGACTTTAACTTTGGTGAAATTACGGCGGCGGATATTGGTCGTATGAATGTTACTAAAGAAGAGCGTGATAAATTGCGTCAGAAAGTACCCGGTTTACGTAACGTTGCTTTAACGGCACCGTACTTCCATCGCGGTGACGTGCCGACGCTGGACGGGGCGGTAAAACTGATGCTGCGCTATCAGGTAGGCAAAGAGCTGCCGCAGGAGGATGTGGATGATATCGTAGCTTTCCTGCACAGTCTGAACGGGGTATATACGCCGTATATGCAGGATAAACAATAATTAATTTGATCGCCCAAACAGGAATGTTTGGGCGATTTTTATTACGACAATAAAGTCTGTTTTTAATATTATCATGTTAAATGTTTATATTATAAAAAGTCGTTTTTCTGCTTAGGATTTTGTTATTTAAATTAAGCCTGTAATGCCTTGCTTCCATTGCGGATAAATCCTACTTTTTTATTGCCTTCAAATAAATTTAAGGAGTTCGAAATGGACCAGAAGCTGTTAACGGATTTCCGCTCAGAACTACTCGATTCACGTTTTGGCGCAAAGGCCATTTCTACTATCGCGGAGTCAAAACGATTTCCGCTGCACGAAATGCGTGATGATGTCGCATTCCAGATTATCAATGATGAATTATATCTTGATGGCAACGCTCGTCAGAACCTGGCCACTTTCTGCCAGACCTGGGACGACGAAAATGTCCATAAGTTGATGGATTTATCCATTAACAAAAACTGGATCGACAAAGAAGAATATCCGCAATCTGCAGCAATCGATCTGCGTTGCGTAAACATGGTTGCCGATCTGTGGCATGCGCCTGCACCGAAAAATGGTCAGGCCGTTGGCACCAACACCATTGGTTCTTCCGAGGCCTGTATGCTCGGCGGGATGGCGATGAAATGGCGTTGGCGCAAGCGTATGGAAGCCGCAGGCAAGCCAACGGATAAACCTAATCTGGTGTGCGGCCCGGTACAAATCTGCTGGCATAAATTCGCCCGTTACTGGGATGTGGAACTGCGTGAAATCCCTATGCGCCCCGGTCAGTTGTTTATGGACCCGAAACGCATGATTGAAGCCTGCGACGAAAACACCATCGGCGTGGTGCCGACTTTCGGCGTGACCTACACCGGTAACTATGAATTCCCGCAACCGCTGCATGATGCACTGGATAAATTCCAGGCCGACACCGGTATCGACATCGACATGCACATCGACGCCGCCAGCGGTGGCTTCCTGGCACCGTTCGTTGCCCCGGATATCGTCTGGGACTTCCGCCTGCCACGTGTGAAATCGATCAGTGCTTCAGGCCACAAATTCGGTCTGGCTCCGCTGGGCTGCGGCTGGGTTATCTGGCGTGACGAAGAAGCGCTGCCGCAGGAACTGGTATTCAACGTTGACTACCTCGGTGGTCAGATTGGCACTTTCGCCATCAACTTCTCCCGTCCGGCGGGCCAGGTAATTGCACAGTACTACGAGTTCTTGCGCCTCGGTCGTGAAGGCTATACCAAAGTACAGAACGCTTCCTACCAGGTAGCTGCCTATCTGGCAGATGAAATCGCCAAACTGGGGCCGTATGAGTTCATCTGTACGGGTCGCCCGGACGAAGGCATCCCGGCGGTTTGCTTCAAACTGAAAGATGGTGAAGATCCGGGATACACCCTGTATGACCTCTCTGAACGTCTGCGTCTGCGCGGCTGGCAGGTTCCGGCTTTCACTCTCGGCGGTGAAGCCACCGACATCGTGGTGATGCGCATTATGTGCCGTCGTGGCTTCGAAATGGACTTTGCTGAACTGTTACTGGAAGACTACAAAGCCTCCCTGAAATACCTCAGCGATCACCCGAAACTGCAGGGTATAGCCCAGCAGAACAGCTTTAAACACACCTGATAACATAATTTTGTAAAAACCGAATGCCCCGACCTTAAAAAACAGGTGGGGCATTCGGTTACTTATTAATGCAATAATATATTGGCTGTTTATTCATCGTGTTGATAAGATATATGTTATATGAATGTTATTAAGGGTGGCGAGACCGTTTAATATCACAATAAGGGATTATTTGCTTACTAATAATTTCCCTGCGTTTTTAACGCCTTTTTTTGTATTATAAATCCAGTTATCCAGCCCGACTATCATCACACATCATCATCCTGTTTTCCCGCTTCGTTTAAATTTATTTATCAATCAATTTGACTTAAGAGGGCGGCGTGCTACATTAATAAACAGTAATATGTTTATGTAATATTAAGCCGACTATGCAATCACTACATGGTAATTGTCTAATTGCGTACGCAAGACATAAATATATTCTCACCATGGTTAATGGTGAATATCGCTATTTTAATGGCGGTGAACTGGTTTTTGCGGATGCAAGTCAAATTCAAGTGGATAAGTGTGTCGAGAATTTTGTATTAGTTTCAAGGGACACGCTTTCATTATTTCTCCCGATGCTCAAGGAGGAGGCATTAAATCTTCATGCACATAAAAAAGTTCCTTCGTTACTCGTTCATCACTGTACCAGAGATATTCCTGTTTTTCAGGAGGTTGCGCAACTATCGCAGAATAAGAATCTGCGCTATGCAGAAATGCTCCGTAAAAGAGCATTAATCTTTGCGTTGTTATCTGTTTTCCTGGAGGACGAGCAGTTTATACCGCTGCTTCTGAACGTTTTGCAACCGAACATGCGAACACGAGTTTGTACGGTCATCAATAATAATATCGCCCATGAGTGGACATTAGCCCAAATCGCCAGCGAGCTGTTGATGAGTTCAAGCCTGTTAAAGAAAAAATTGCGCGAAGAAGGTACGTCATATTCACAGTTGCTTACTGAGTGTAGAATGCAACGTGCTTTGCAACTTATTGTTATACATGGTTTTTCAATTAAGCGAGTTGCAGTGTCCTGTGGTTATCACAGCGTGTCGTATTTCATTTACGTTTTTCGAAATTATTATGGGATGACGCCCACAGAGTATCAGGAGCGATCGGCACAAGGATTGCCGAACCGTGACTCGGCGGCAAGTATTGTTGCGCAAGGGAATTTTTACGGTACTAACTATTCTGCGGAAGAAATAAGATTATAGTTTTTACCCAGACATAAAAAAAACCCGGCATAGGGGACCGGGAAGAGGATAGTCTGCCGTCTCCAGACTAATAAACCGTTATAACACTCCCTGTTGGCACGGGAAACTTTGTGCTCTCAGTAAGTTAAATATAACTTTTACTGGAGATAAGATCAGCCATTTTTTTATAAACATAAGCTATGCGCTGTGTGAAAATATATTCTTCTTGCATTTTCTTATTATCAATTAACTGTTATGTCAAACTACTTTTTGGATAACTTTTGGTCCTACCAAATATGGCAGTTTATGCACGAAGAAGCGGTCTGGCATCATTTCATTAGTATACTGAAATTGAAATAATCGCAGTAATGAAATATAAGGGATAGTCATGACTCATGTCTGCTCGGTGATCCTCGTTCGTCGTTCATTGGATATTCATCATGAACAGCAAAAAATATCGTTGCACAACGAAAGTATTCTACTGCTGGATAAAAATTTGGCAGACGATTTTGCGTTTTGTTCACCGGATACACGACGACTGGATATCGATGAGCTGACAGTTTGCCATTACTTACAAAATATTCGTCAGTTACCGCGCAATTTAGGGTTACATAGCAAAGACCGTTTGTTAATTAACCAGTCCCCCCCCATGCCTCTGGTGACGGCGATTTTTGATAGTTTCAATGAATCCGGGGTAAATTCGCCGATAATGAGCAAGATGCTTTACCTTTCCTGTTTATCAATGTTTTCTCATAAGAAAGAACTTATCCCCTTACTTTTCAATAGTATCAGTACTGTTTCAGGAAAAGTTGAACGCCTTATTAGCTTTGATATCGCTAAACGTTGGTATCTACGCGATATCGCGGAAAGAATGTATACCAGCGAGAGTCTCATCAAAAAAAAGTTGCAGGATGAAAATACCTGTTTCAGTAAAATATTACTCGCCTCCAGGATGTCGATGGCCAGACGATTACTCGAGTTACGTCAAATTCCTCTACATACTATTGCAGAAAAATGTGGGTATAGCAGTACGTCGTACTTTATAAACACATTTCGACAATATTATGGTGTAACGCCACATCAGTTTGCGCAACATTCGCCAGGTACCTTTTCCTGACATATTTCGCATTTGAATATTGGTCAGGATCTCACACGTGCTTCATGTGAAACTCTTCCCTGATGATTTCAGCCGGGCTACCGGCTAGTTCTCTTTCGCAGTATGCCATGCGGTATAGGTATTTTCAGGAGGAAAAGACTCGGCATGTTTGGGATTATTAAGCTGACAATTCATACGATTACGGGAATGTGGGTCAGTATTGTGCTGTTCAAATTGATGACGAATGGCTGGAGTGGTTTTTACTTTCAGTGCTGTGTACTAAGCCTGGTATTCCTGACGGTTAGCTGGTTGTTGAGTGGTGAATGGTTAGCAGGAAAGAGTAAGGCTGAACCCTCACGTTCAACCTTACTCTCATTTACACGTTACGCTTTTTTAAAGCGGGCAAAGAGATGTTCCACTACAACGAAAAAGACTGGAACGAAGTAAATGGCCAGCACTGTTGCGGCAAACATCCCGCCCATCACGCCGGTACCTACCGCGTTTTGCGCGCCAGAACCTGCGCCGTGGCTGATTACCAGCGGCAACACGCCGAGAATAAAGGCCAGAGAGGTCATCAGGATTGGGCGTAAACGCATCCGCGCCGCTTCGATGATTGCCTCTATCGGCGTTTTCCCTTCTTTCTGCATCATCTCAACGGCAAATTCGACGATCAGGATGGCGTTCTTGGCGGAAAGCCCGATGGTAGTCAGCAAACCAACCTGGAAGTAGACGTCATTACTTAAGCCGCGCAGATCGGTGGCCAGTAATGCGCCAACGACACCTAACGGTACAACCAACATCACCGAGAACGGAATTGACCAGCTCTCATAAAGTGCGGCAAGGGCGAGGAACACCACGACCAGTGAAATGGCATACAGCGCGGGAGCCTGGTTTGAGGATAACGCTTCCTGATACGACAGTCCGGTCCACGAGTAGCCGACGCCTGCCGGAAGTTTAGCGACCAGGTCTGCCATAAATTTCATAGCGTCACCGGTACTTTTCCCGGCCGCCGCTTCACCTAAAATCTCCATTGACGGGATGCCGTTGTAGCGTTCCAGTCGCGGTGAACCATAGGTCCATTCGGTAGACGAATAGGCCGAAAGCGGTGCCATCGTGCCAGAGGCGTTGCGTACATACCACTGGTTGATGTTATCCGGCAACATACGGAACGGCGTGCCTGCCTGGACATACACTTTTTTCACCCGCCCCTGGTTGAGGAAGTCGTTCACGTAGCTGCTGCCGAAGGCGGTGGAAATTGTCTGGTTGATATCAGACAGCGTCACACCCATTGCCTCGGCTTTCGCGGCGTTGACGTTCACTTTGAACATCGGCGTATCTTCCAGTCCGTTCGGGCGTACCCCGGTGACCTGATTCGGTGATTGCGCTGCCAGTGATAATAGCTCGTTTCGCGCCTGGGTCAGTTTTTCGTGCCCTAAGTTGCCGTTGTCCAGCAGTTCCATATCAAAACCTGACGCGGTACCCAGTTCAGCCACCGCGGGTAAGTTGAACGGGAAGACGACGGCTTTATTGATACTGCTTAACGCAATCATTGCCCGCTGAATGATCGCGGTAACCGAGTTTTCCTCACCGACACGTTCAGACCACGGTTTGAGGCTGATAAACGCCAGACCGTTGTTTTGCCCCTGGCCACTGAAGCCAAAGCCGCCAACGGTAAACACCGACTGAACATTATCTTTCTCTTTTGTCAGATAATAATCAGTCACCTGTTGCAGCACTTTCGTGGTGTTAACCATGGTTGCACCGGAAGGTAACTGCGCGGTGGTCATAAATACCCCCTGATCCTCTTCTGGTAAGAAAGAGGTCGGCGTACGCAGGAACAGCACTGCCATCCCGGCGCAAATCAGCAGGTAGACCACCATGTAGCGACCGGTACAACGCAACAGCGAGCGGGTGCTATCGGTATAGTGATGAGTCGATTTTTCAAACAGCGTGTTGAAGCGTGCGAACAGGGCGTTAGGTTTGTGACCGCCTTCCGGCGCGGCTTTCAGAATGGTGGCGCACAGGGCAGGGGTCAGGCTCATTGCGACAAATACTGAAAGCAGCATCGAGGAGATCAGCGTGATGGAGAACTGACGATAAATTTCCCCGGTCGCGCCGCTCATAAAGGCCATTGGCATAAACACCGCGGAAAGCACAACGGCAATCCCGACCAGAGCGCGTTGGATTTGCCCCATGGATTTATGCGTTGCTTCCTTCGGCGGCAGTTTATCCTCCGCTATCACGCGCTCGACGTTTTCTACCACCACGATGGCGTCATCCACCAACAACCCTATCGCCAGCACCATCCCGAACATGGTGAGGGTGTTGATGGTGAAACCGACCGCCGACAAGATCGCAAACGTCCCGAGAATAACCACCGGTACGGCAATCGTCGGGATGATTGTGGCACGGAAATTCTGCAAAAACAGATACATGACCAGGAAGACGAGGATGATAGCCTCAACCAGTGTTTTGAAAACTTCCTGAATAGAAATTTCGATAAACGGCGTCGTGTCGTAAGGATAAACCGTCTTCAGACTTGCGGGGAAATAGGCTGATAGGCGGTTTAGCTCCTCTTTGACTGCCCGTGAGGTATCCAGGGCATTTGCTCCGGTAGCCAGTTTGATGGCGATCCCGGCAGCAGGTTTGCCGTTATAGCGCGCCACGGTGGAATAATCTTCCGCCCCAAGTTCGACGCGGGCGACATCACGCAGCAGCACTTGCGAGCCATCTTGCTGAACTTTCAACAGGATTTTGCCAAATTCTTCCGGCGTTTGCAGACGCGTCTGCACAATGATCGAGGCGTTCAGTTGCTGGTCTGCCGCCTGTGGCATGCCACCCAGTTGACCACCAGAAATCTGGTTGTTTTGCACCTTAATCTGGGAAATAACATCGGAAGGTACCAGGTTGTATTTATTGAGTTTTTGCGGGTCCAGCCAGATACGCATGGCATACTCGGAACCAAAGAGTTGTACGCTACCAACGCCCGCGGTACGGCTTAGCGGGTCTTTGATATTAGACGCTACATAGTCCGCGATATCGTACTGGTTGAGACTGCCGTTATCAGAAATGAACGCCGCTACCATCAGGATATTACTGCTCGACTTATCGACGCTAATCCCCTGCTGCTGCACCGCTTCAGGTAATGAAGGCATAGCGAGTTGCAGTTTATTTTGCACCTGAACCTGCGCGATATCAGGCGATGTCCCCGTCTCAAAGGTCAGAGTGATGGAGGCATTACCCGCCGCATCGCTGGTTGAAGACATGTACATCAGGCCATCAAGCCCATTCATATTTTGCTCAATCACCTGAGTGACCGAGTCTTCTACCGTTTGCGCATCGGCACCCGGATAGGTTGCGCTGACGGTAATGGTTGGTGGCGCAATCTGCGGATATTGCGCAACCGGTAAGTTCATGATCGCCAGACCACCTGCAAGCATCATAATAATGGCAAGTACCCAGGCAAAAACCGGGCGATCAATAAAATAGTTAGCCATGAAAGTCCCCTTAAGCCTGCAACGTTATTGTTTCGATTCGGTGCTGGCGTTTTCCTGGCTGGAGGAAATTGCACGTGCTTTGATACCCGGATGAATACGTTGCAAACCGGAAACGATCACCCGATCGCCAGCCTGCAAACCAGAAGTGACAACCCACTGGTCGCCGATGGCTTTGCTGGCTTCAATTTCGCGTAGCTGCACGACATCGTCTTTATCCAGAATGAGCGCCGTTGCTTTACCCTGGGCGTTGTGGGTGACGCCTTCCTGCGGCACCAGTAATACATTCTGGCGGCTACCTTCATCCACTAATGCCGTGACATACATGCCAGGCAGCAAGTCACCATTTGGGTTGGGGAAAATCGCCCGTAACGTCACGGAGCCCGTGGTTTCATCCACCGTCGGGTCGGAGAATTTCAGCGTGCCGGTCTGGCCGTAACGTTTACCATTTTCCAGATTGAGCTGTACTGGCGTACTGCCCTGAACCTGTTTGATTTGCCCACTGGCGACCTCTTCTTTCATGCGCAAAAAATCCTGCACCGACTGCGTGAGATCGACATAAATCGGGTCCAGACGTTGTACGGTAACCAGCGAATCTGCCTGATTAGCGGTAACGAGTGCGCCGACGGTCACCGACGATTTCCCGCTGACGCCCGTAATCGGCGAGGTGACATTTGCGTATTGCAGGTTGATCGTCGCCTGTTCAACAGCCGCTTTGGCGACGGTGACATTGGCTTCTGCTTCATTCAGCTGGGTGCGCGCGGTGTCGTAATCCTGACGGCTAACGTAGTTGGTCTTCAGCAACGATGCCTGGCGGTTAAAGGTGATGCGGGCATTGCTGGCGGTAGAGAGCGCTTTCGCCAGCGTGCCTTTGGCGGAGTTCAGCTCGGCCTGTAAAGGTGCAGGATCAATCTGATACAGCGAATCGCCCTGGTTCACTTTATCGCCTTCGATAAAGTTGCGTTTAATGATAATACCGCCCACCTGAGGGCGTATCTCGGCAACTTCATAAGGAACGGTTCTACCAGGCAATTCGCTCAACACATTGACCGAACCGGGGGAGAGTGTGACGACACCGACCTCAGGCGTCATGGCGGCGGCGTTTTCCGTCGATTTGTCATCGCAGGCGGTGAGCATCGCGCCGCAGAATAACAACGGTATTAACAGTTTTCTTCTTCTGTTCATTTTAGTCCCTGAAAATTCTTGAGATATAACGGTTCTTTAAATTGCGCGCGAGGAGAGGTATGAGGGATTTACAGACCAGCGGCATAGTGGGGTTGTCAGCCAGTAAGATGGGATGCAAGCACAGTGATCGACATGGTGAGGTCAACGACAAAAAAAATGTTGCCGTTCTGCCAACAGTTCCTGCCAGCATTCGGGCAACGAAGGGTTCTACTGGTGGATACACATACCAGGGGAATAAAGTCGTTTTCGCCTCTCCTTTAGTCATCACCGGGGATAATGAAATCAGCATCTGCATCCCTCTTCATGCCTGCCATCATTTTCAGTTAATTATGTCCTGACTAAAAATAAGATGTGATACCCAGGGTGACGATGTCGCTCATACGTCTTAGTTTCAGCTTGTACATAATGTTGAATTTCTGAATCTTTAATGTTTGTTGCGAAATATTGAGCGTTGACGTGATATTGCTTTCGTTTTTGTTTTTCAGAATCAGCTGCATAATTTTGAACTGATTATGTGAAAAACATAATTGTGAATTCTTATGGGGCAAGTGTTTACCATAAGTAATCTCAAGAAGATTTTTGATACTTTCTTTGCGGCTGACAAAATAAATAGGCGCTTTAGCTTTTAGTTTACTGATGTGATAAGGTGCCAAAACAATAATTCTCTCGGCGTCTAATTTCTCCAGAAATTTAATCGCTTCTTCATCAAGGATATGGTTGTGATAGGTATCAATGATAACCTTGAAGGGTTTATTACCTACTTTTTTGATCTCTGACAGGGAATTGATTTTTATCATTTCGTGATTATCTTTCAACTGCCAAAAGCCCTGTAAAAGAAAAGAATCTTTCGTCATGAGAAAAATCATAACTTGCTCCTTAGCCGTTATCGTTTCGAACATGTCATCCTTTTCATTATTTACATCCCTGTCCGAATCGTTGTTCAATATAGTAAACGCCTATAAGAACCTTGCCCTTCGTGAACTAATACGTCTATTAACACTAATCAATACTTCAGATTTATCCATCACGCACTCCATATATTGATCCTAAGTAAAATTCCTGGTTGTTATCAGATTGTAAACTGCAAGCAAAAAATTAACGTTTGCGGATTACTGCCCAAGAATAAGTTATCAATAACCAGTTTGTGATCTCTGAAGAATATTACTAAAGTTAAAATGTAATCCGATTTAAATATCGAGTCTCCTTGTTTCGACTTAAGCTGGCAATTGGATTGCCAGCTTTCTTTTAACGCATTGAAATTACCTGAGTAAATAACTCATTCATGTCTTCAGGTTTTTATATAGCGTCTGGAGACACGGATATTTATGCAATGTAATCAACGCCAGTTGCAAAAAAATGAACCCGGATTACTTATTTAACCGCCCATAGCATCAACGTTTACGGAACTCTTTGTTCACTTTCCCACAGCACTTTTAAAACATTAAACCTGACTACGGAAAATATCAGCCATGATAATGTTTGAAATGGCTAATTTGCCATGCAATGAAAAAAATCAGATAAAATTCAGTAGGTTGAAATACTCATCAGCAGGTAATTATTTCAATGATAGCGCGCAATTGATCTAAAATGCTGTGTAGCGGAGAGAGTATTAATTGGATCATAGTCACATCAAGTGACTATGATCCAGGTGGCAATAGGGATAATTATTGCTTTTTAACAAACAAACTGGCGAAGCTGAACAGGCTAGCGGCGCTAAATATCAGTTCAATTCCCACTAGTGTGGAAACCAGCGTTACAGAAACCATCGGCGTTGCACCAAGGAATATCCAGGCAATGACGATATCCAGCACACCAATAACGAGCTGTAGCCAACTGCCTTTCATTGAACGCTGACGATACCAACTCATCAGGCGAATAACTCCTGCCACACAGAACAAACCGGCAATAAATGCCGCAATGGCAAAAATGCCCAGCTCCGGTGCGCGGATGAAGAAATAGCCGATCAATAAATAGGCGACTGCGACGAGGAAACCGGATAATACCGGCCAGAAATTATGACTGCGGTTGCTGAATAGCCCGACAATAAGCGCAATGCCCGAGCAGATTAATAATGCACCCACTACTGTGCTTAAAATATCGCCAGAGACGAACGGAAAACTGATACACAGCAACCCGACGATAAACAGCAGCACGGCAATAAACTGGATTGCTCTGCGATGTTTTTTAAGCATCTCCAGATCAAACTTCAAAATTGTTGCCTTATCTATATATAACATAGAACCACCCTATAAAATTAAGAAGAAAATCCCCTGCTATCAATCTATGCCAAAAACGCGTCTAAGAATGCAGTCGATTTAATAAAAATTTCCTAATTACAGTATCAGATGCATCTGTAACTCATTGTATTGAAATAAAAATATCTGATTTTGATATTTTCCATCAACATGACATATACAGAAAACCAGGTTATAACCTCAGTGTCGAAATTGATTCGTGACGGCTCTTTCACTTTATAGTTGAGGATATTACGATGAAAAAAGTATTAGGCGTTATTCTTGGTGGTCTGCTTCTTCTGCCAGTGGTCAGCAATGCAGCGGATGCACAAAAAGCAGCTGATAACAAAAAACCGGTCAACACCTGGACCTGTGAAGATTTTCTGGCTGTGGACGAATCCTTCCAGCCAACTGCAGTTGGTTTTGCTGAAGCACTGAACAATAAAGATAAACCAGAAGATGCGGTTTTAGATGTTCAGGGTATTGCAACCGTAACCCCAGCGATCGTTCAGGCTTGTACTCAGGATAAACAAGCCAACTTTAAAGATAAAGTTAAAAGCGAATGGGACAAAGTTAAGAAAGATATGTAATTCCGGGAATACGTTACATCGTACTTCCTTGCATATTGAACAGGTAGGAATACCTTCTTCAAAAGCAGCTATTCCTTCTGTTCATATTTAATCTCTATATTGAATGGGTTACAAAATGAATATTTCATCTCTCCGTAAAGCGTTTATTTTTATGGGCGCTGTAGCGGCTTTGTCACTGGTGAACGCACAATCTGCGCTGGCAGCCAATGAATCCGCTAAAGATATGACTTGCCAGGAATTTATTGATCTGAATCCAAAAGCAATGACACCGGTTGCGTGGTGGATGCTGCATGAAGAAACAGTTTATAAAGGTGGTGATACTGTTACTTTAAATGAAACCGATCTTACTCAAATTCCTAAAGTGATCGAATACTGCAAAAAAAATCCGCAGAAAAATTTGTATACTTTCAAAAATCAAGCATCTAATGACTTGCCGAATTAATGGGGCACAAGTAAAAAGGAGTAGCAAGTTGAGCCATCTTGCTGCTCCTTTTTGCATTTTTATATGACAGCAGAATTTATTATACGTCTTATACTCGCGGCAATTGCCTGTGGCGCTATTGGCATGGAAAGGCAAATGCGCGGCAAAGGAGCAGGGTTACGCACACATGTATTAATTGGCATGGGAAGCGCCCTGTTTATGATTGTTTCGAAATATGGTTTTGCTGACGTGCTGTCTTTAGATCACGTCGGACTGGACCCCAGCCGTATTGCTGCTCAGGTGGTGACGGGCGTCGGGTTTATCGGTGCAGGTAACATTCTCGTTCGTAACCAAAATATTGTAGGTCTGACGACGGCAGCGGATATCTGGGTGACCGCCGCCATTGGTATGGTTATTGGTAGCGGTATGTACGAACTGGGCATTTATGGTTCAGTGATGACCTTACTGGTGCTGGAAGTCTTCCATCAATTAACCTTCCGCCTGATGAATAAAAATTACCATTTACAGCTGACATTAGTGAACGGTAATACGGTATCAATGCTCGACTGGTTTAAGCAGCAAAAAATAAAAACGGATTTAGTTTCGTTGCAGGAAAATGAAGATCATGAAGTGGTCGCCATTGATATCCAGCTTCATGCCACGACGTCGATAGAAGATCTGTTGCGATTATTAAAAGGTATGGCAGGGGTGAAAGGCGTTTCAATTAGCTAATCTATATAGTTATTTATTCGCAGGAGTACCAGAGCGGTACTCCTGTTGGTTTTAATGATCGAGGACGATCAGTGGTGAATGGTTGGCAGGATCTTTAAGTACGGTAATATTCGCGCCGTAGAGCATTGTCAGCGCCTGCTGTGTCAATACGTCCTGCGGTTTACCATTTGCGATAACCTTTCCTTTTTGCATTAATACAACACGGTCTGCATAACGCGCGGCAAGATTTAGATCGTGCAATACGCAGCAAACATTGAACTGCCGTTCGTGAACTAGCTGGCGTAATAAACGAAACAAGTGCTGCTGATGGTGAATATCCAGCGCCGAAGTTGGTTCATCAAGAAATAACCATTTCGGTGAGGGAGTTGGTTCCCAGAGTTGCACCAGCAGGCGCGCTAATTGCACGCGCTGTTGTTCACCACCGGATAATTGCCGATAGTCGCGGTTTGCTAACGCCTGACAGTCACATAACGCCATTATTTGTGCTGTTTCATTATCCTGATTACCAGTACGATGCGGATGCCGCCCCATCTGGATAACTTCTTGTACGCTGAATGGAAACGCCATGTGGCTATTTTGACGCATCACGGCCCGGTGTTTCGCCAGTTCAGTAATCGACCATTCATTTAATGGCTTATTAAACAACCGACATTCGCCGCTATCAGGTTGAAGATAGCCGGTTAACTGGCGAAGCAGCGTAGATTTTCCCGCACCATTAGGGCCGAGAATGGCAACAATTTCCCCACCGGGAAAAGTCAGCGAGACATTATCAGTCAGACGCCGCCCCTGAAGGCTATAAACCAGATTCTGGGCGCTGATCATGTGATCCTCCGGTTGCGCAGAATCAACCACATAAAATAAGGGCCACCAAGCAGGCTGGTTAATAATCCCACGGGCATTTCTGCTGGCTGTACCAGTGTGCGGGCAAGCGTGTCTGCCATCAGCAATAAACAGGCTCCGGCGAGGGCGGAGCAAGGGATTAGCCAGCGGTGATTTGCCCCGGTAGTCATACGAATCAGATGCGGGATCACCAGGCCAATAAAGCCGATAATGCCGCTTACCGATACGGCGGCACCAACGAGCAGTGAGCTCACTAACAGTAATTGCTGGCGTTTACGCTTAACGTTCACGCCGAGGTAGTGGGCTTCTTCATCACCGAGCTGCAGTAAATTCAGCGTTCCGGCGAGACAAGTTGTTGCAATAATGGCCGGTAGGATGAATGAACTGGCAACCAATAACGTCGGCCATTGCGCCTGTCCAAGATTGCCCATCATCCACAATGTGAGTTGTCGTAGCTGCTGCTCATCGCCGATATAGCTCAGGATGCCGATCGCTGCGCCGCACAGGGCATTGATGGCGATACCGGCGAGTAATAATTGCATCATGCTGCCATCGCGATGGCGCTGCGTGATGAGAAAAATGATGGTGCAGACCACTAAACTTCCGGCAATGGCAAACACCATTTGCTCATAGAGCACCAGCACCACTGGGAAGGAAAAGGGCAGCACAATAGCAACGCCAACCATTAATGCAGAACCGCTACTGACGCCGAGTAATCCAGGGTCAGCCATTGGGTTGCGAAAAAGCCCCTGCATAATTACCCCGGCGGTTGCCAACGCTGCACCTACCAGCACCGCCAGCAAAACCCGTGGTAGACGAATATTGAGCCAGATATCGCGGTATTCCTCATCAAAAAGGGCATCAAAACTGATCTTTAACGCTCCCTGACTGGCACCGAACAGCACCAGAGCTAGCAATAATAGTGATAGCCCCATAAAGACCCTGGCGGAAGAGAGTGAATCCTTGAGCACGCAAAACTCCGTTACGACATTACGGCGCGGAGATTCCGCGCCGGGGGATCACGCCGGTTTCAGGTCCGGTTCAATCAGACTGTAGACCTGCTGGTTAAGTGCTGGCGCATTTGCCAGTTCATGGATATGTGCGGCGACATCGGCACGGTTAACAAAACCATGACACTCCTGATTTTGTATCCGTTGTGCTTTGCCCGTTGCCGCACCATCAAGCAGACCGCCAGGGCGGAGAATGGCGTAATCAAGCTGGCTGGTTTGCAACCAGCTTTCCGCCAGCGTTTTTTCCCGTACCGCCTGACCAAACGCAGCCTTTGCCCGCTCCGATAAAAACGGCCAGCTATCGCCACATCCCAAAGAGGTCACCAGAATCATGCGACTGATGCCGGCCTTTTCGGCCTCATCAATCACTGTTCTGTGTGCCAGATAATCCTGAGCTCCGCCCATTGTTGAGATGATAAGCGCATCCGGGCCAGCTGCGCGGCAAGCAGCCGCGACTACGCTGGCATCACAGGCGTCGCCTGTAAAAACCTGTACGCCTTGTTGCGCCAGTTTCGTGGCGGCATCAGCATGACGAATGACAGCAACGACCGGACGTTGTTCCGCCAGCGCCAGTTCAAGCGTTCTGGCACCCACACCTTTTCCGCCTGCGCCAAAGAGTAGCCACGGCGTCATCAGGCGTGTTCCTTTAACGATGCTGCCAGAGCATGGAAGGCGCTGACTTGTTCGCTCAGGAGCTGACGATGGTCATCCCTGCCGAGGAAGATTTTCAGCATTGCGCTGCCTTCTTTGTTGAAAAAGAGAATGGATGCGGTGTCCATGCCCATAAATTTACGTTCGATCAAGGCAATATGTGTGCAGTTTTCTGCTTTGATATGCCCGGACATGCCGTGCTTTCCGCGTAGGTTGAAATAGCCGTGGCGATGGAAACCCGAAGGCAGTTCGCCGCTAAATTCGAGGATTACATCGGCAGTATGTACTAACGTGGTGACGTTGCCCCATTCGCAGACGGTATCCCAGACAGTATCGAATTTATCGCCTGACACTACGGTAGAGGAGGGTAGATTTCTCACTACTTCCAGCAGTGTGGTGTTGTATTGTTCGGCTACCACCTCCAGCGTACCGTCCGGCTCCGTTTTCAAAAATTCTTGTAACGAGACATGGCTCATAAATCACTCCTGTTATGGTTTTTCACGCACAATCGTTGGCGCATTAAGTGCCTGAATTAGTTCATTAAGAGACTGCAAAATATTGCTTGCCCAGAAACGACCTTCATTAGTCAGCCGCAGGCAAGTTGAAGCATCGCGGCTTAAGCCTTTTTGGTGCCATTGAGCCAGTAACGGCGCGAGTTTTTCGGCATGTGGCGTAAGTTCATCCAGCGGTACACGCGCTGTTTCAACACCTGACTGCAAGGTATGACGCCATTGCGCATTACGTTCGGCGTTACGCATGATCATCATCAGCGGTTTTTTGCCTGCCGCGACGGATTCATGCCAGGTCTGAAGACTGCGTTCGTTCATCCAGGAGTAACCATTAATCGAACCGCCGGCTCCGGAACCAAAGGCCAGACAATCGGCACCTTGTTTAATCAGCAGGTTATAGAGATTGCGTTCGCGTGTGGTACGGCCCCAGTGGCTGTTACTGATACAGCGCCAACCAGCTTCGTCCATGAAGTCACACCCTTGCAGATAAAGATCGCGTCGTTCTGCCGGAGAGGGCACGGTAGTACGCCCATTTTCCACGGCTTTGCCCAGCGGTGTATTGGGCAGGACATTGAGCGCATAGAGATCGACGCCGTCGAGACCGATATCGCGGGCAATAGTCAGATCTTCTCCCCAGGTTTGCGCATCCTGACCCGGCAGGCCAAACAGAAGGTCACAGACCACCGCAGCACGGTCGCGTTTGACCAGGCTTTCCATAAACGCAATGGCGGTTGGGCCATCCGAGGTGCGGGCCATTTTCTTACGGATTTTGCTGTTAAACGACTGAATACCAATTGAGAAGCGGTTTGCTCCTGCATCAAGGCAAGCATCGATTCGCTCAGCGTCAAAATTCAGTACCCGGCCTTCGATAGTGATTTCACAATCAGGGGCCAGTGGCAGCTTTTCTCGTAATGTGGTGATAATTCTGGCCAAATCGTGTGCCGAAAGCGCGGAAGGCGTGCCGCCACCGAAATAGACCGCGTGGATGGGGGCAGACTGATGCAATACGCTGTCCGCTTCCATTTCTATTTCACGAATCAGGGCGTCGGTATAATGAGCACACGCATCTTCATTAAAACGGTTCTGATAAAAACCACAAAACGTGCAGTGTGTTGCACAAAAAGGAATGTGTAGATAAACCAGTCGCTTACGTGGTGATACCGTTTGATTGAGCATCTCTTGCCAGGTCTGTGCCAGTTGCTCTTTGGCAACTGGAATGGCCCCACGAAACGGCATCATGGCGCGCCTGTCTTTAAATGGCTGATCACCGTCTAAAGCAAAATGTGGCGTGAGATCCAGGGGGTTATTTGTGTTCATTCGTCTGATTTAAATCCATTTATTGTGGCCAAAGCTGCTGGTGTAAAGACTCAACGACATCAGCAATACGCGGACCCATTCCCAGAATCAGGTTTTGATCAACGGTGATAATGCGCTGGTTTTTCCATGCGGCAGTGTGGGTAATTCCGGCAATAGAACGTAGCCGGTTAATATCGCCATCGACCATTTGTGAGGTTACGACAATCACTTCTGGATTAGCCGCAATCAGTGATTCTGCACTGTAGCTTTTGTACTGCTGGTGGGTTGCGACGTTTTCTGCTCCGGCAAGCGAAAGAATGGCGTCCGCGACGCTGCCTTTACCGGCAACCTGTGGCGCACTTCCGCCTGCGGAGAGAATAAACATGGCTTTAACCGGGGCTTTTTTGGCCGCCACGTTTTGCTGTACTCGCTCCAGGCGTTGGTTGATCTGTGTCACCAGCGCCTCGCCTTGTTCAGGAACCTGTAGCGTTTTTGCCAGTTGGCGAATGTTGGCGTACATCTGCTCAAGGGTGGCAGGCACACGCGGCAGGGTGACGACGTTGACTTTCTGCGCTCGTAGTTGGTCGAGCACAATTTGTGGCCCGGCATCCTGCCAGGTAATTACGCTATCCGGGCGAAGTGACAAAATGCCTTCGCTGCTGAGTTGTTTCCAGTAGCCAATATGCGGCAGTTTGGCGGTTTCTGGTGGATAAGATGTCGTTTCATCGACACCAACCACGCGTTCGCCAGCGCCCATCGCGTAGATTAGCTCCGTCAGCGATCCTCCTGCGACCACGATACGTTCGGCAGCCGTTACGCTAAAAGCCCAGCTAAGAGCCAGTACTGCCGTAAACAATTTTTTTCGTTTTACCGCGGTCTTCGCGGCAGAGGCCACGGCTGAAATACATAACGTCAGTGGGGAAAAAAGAAACGGCCTGGTGATGATCCTTGGCATAATATGAGAACTCTTATCAAATTGAGAATGATCATGATTATCATTTGAGTTATATATGAAATACAACCGTCGATTCAATACGCAAGGCGTTACAAGCGTATTTATTTTTGATTTTTATCAAGATGCTTCGTCAGCTAACGTTCTTGTTACCGACTAAATTTCAGCGCGGGAAAAAGCTGAGAACCCAGAGATATCGCGGCTTGCAGAGCAAAGAGAAGAGAAAATTATCACTGTTAACGACAAAGTTTAGTGATGAGGTTATGGGGGAATAACCATAAAAACAAAGTGGTTTCCAGGGCGCAGGATAGGTTTCATAACCCCCTGTTTATTGTGTTAATGGCGGTTAAAAAAAGCTTGATCATAAAAAATTGATCGATAATAATTCTCATTATCACGTTCGCGCTTAACAAAACACGACCATATGGATAACAAAACCATAGCATTTGCAAGGGATAACGCACAGCGCTCTTCACTCCTGATGGGGCATATCGTTTTGCCTGATAAAGAGGGCGTGCTTTTGCGTATTTGCCGAGATACCAGGCAATTTCATGGGATATAAACGCCTGTAAACTCACCCGGCGAATATTATCGCTCTGAATTTTAAATAAATTTATTTCTCGCAAGCCACCCCGGTATTAACCCAGGCAGCCAGCATTTTTTATTTTCCTCATGGAGAATCGCTATGTCACGTCCGCAATTTACCTCGTTGCGTTTGAGTTTGTTGGCTTTGGCTGTTTCTGCCACCTTGCCAACGTTTGCTTTTGCTACTGAAACCATGACCATTACGGCAACGGGGAATGCCCGTAGTTCCTTCGAAGCGCCTATGATGGTCAGCGTCATCGACACTTCCGCTCCTGAAAATCAAACGGCTACTTCAGCCACCGATCTGCTGCGTCATGTTCCTGGAATTACTCTTGATGGTACCGGACGAACCAACGGTCAGGATGTAAATATGCGTGGCTATGATCATCGCGGCGTGCTGGTTCTTGTCGATGGTGTTCGCCAGGGAACGGATACCGGACACCTGAATGGTACTTTTCTCGATCCGGCGCTGATCAAGCGTGTTGAGATTGTTCGCGGACCTTCAGCATTACTGTATGGCAGTGGCGCGCTGGGTGGGGTGATCTCCTACGATACGGTCGATGCAAAAGATTTATTGCAGGAAGGACAAAGTAGTGGTTTTCGTGTCTTTGGTACTGGTGGCACGGGGGACCATAGCCTGGGATTAGGCGCGAGCGCGTTTGGGCGAACTGAAAATCTGGATGGTATTGTGGCCTGGTCCAGTCGCGATCGGGGTGATTTACGCCAGAGCAATGGTGAAACCGCGCCGAATGACGAGTCCATTAATAACATGCTGGCGAAAGGGACCTGGCAAATTGATTCAGCCCAGTCTCTGAGCGGTTTAGTGCGTTACTACAACAACGACGCGCGTGAACCAAAAAATCCGCAGACCGTTGAGGCTTCTGAAAGCAGCAACCCGATGGTTGATCGTTCAACAATTCAACGCGATGCGCAGCTTTCTTATAAACTCGCCCCGCAGGGCAACGACTGGTTAAATGCAGATGCAAAAATTTACTGGTCGGAAGTCCGTATTAATGCGCAAAACACGGGGAGTTCCGGCGAGTATCGTGAACAGATAACAAAAGGAGCCAGGCTGGAGAACCGTTCCACTCTATTTGCCGACAGTTTCGCTTCTCACTTACTGACATATGGCGGTGAGTATTATCGTCAGGAACAACATCCGGGCGGCGCGACGACGGGCTTTCCGCAAGCAAAAATCGATTTTAGCTCTGGCTGGCTACAGGATGAGATCACCTTACGCGATCTGCCGATTACCCTGCTTGGCGGAACCCGCTATGACAGTTATCACGGTAGCAGCGACGGCTACAAAGATGTTGATGCTGACAAATGGTCATCTCGTGCGGGGATGACTATCAACCCGACCAACTGGCTGATGTTATTTGGCTCATATGCCCAGGCATTCCGCGCCCCGACGATGGGCGAAATGTATAACGATTCTAAGCACTTCTCGATTGGTAGCTTCTATACCAACTATTGGGTGCCAAACCCGAACTTACGTCCGGAAACTAACGAAACTCAGGAGTACGGTTTTGGGCTGCGTTTTGATGACCTGATGTTGTCCAATGATGCCCTGGAATTTAAAGCCAGCTACTTTGATACCAAAGCGAAGGATTACATCTCCACGACTGTCGATTTCGCGGCTGCGACAACTATGTCGTATAACGTCCCGAACGCCAAAATCTGGGGCTGGGATGTGATGACGAAATATACCACTGATCTGTTTAGCCTTGATGTGGCCTATAACCGTACCCGCGGCAAAGACACCGATACCGGGGAATATATTTCCAGTATTAACCCGGATACCGTTACCAGCACCCTGAATATTCCGATCGCTCACAGTGGCTTCTCTGTTGGTTGGGTCGGTACGTTTGCCGATCGCTCAACACATATCAGCAGCAGTTACAGCAAACAACCTGGCTATGGTGTGAATGATTTCTACGTCAGTTATCAAGGGCAGCAGGCGCTCAAAGGTATGACCACTACTCTGGTATTGGGCAACGCCTTCGACAAAGAGTACTGGTCGCCGCAAGGCATCCCACAGGATGGTCGTAACGGAAAAATTTTCGTGAGTTATCAATGGTAATCATCTGCCCCGATATTTCGGGGCATTTATCTGGAAGGAAGAGAGACAATGAACCACTACACACGCTGGCTTGAGTTAAAAGAACAAAATCCCGGAAAGTACGCGCGTGACATCGCAGGTTTAATGAATATTAGCGAAGCAGAACTGGCATTTGCGCGCGTCACGCACGATGCGTGGCGGATGTGCGGCGATATCCGTGACATTCTGGCGGCGCTCGAAAGTGTTGGCGAGACCAAATGTATTTGTCGTAATGAATATGCAGTCCATGAGCAAGTTGGTGCGTTCACAAACCAGCATTTAAACGGACATGCCGGATTGATCCTCAATCCGCGCGCGCTGGATTTGCGTCTGTTTCTCAATCAATGGGCCAGTGTTTTCCACATCAAAGAAAATACGACTCGTGGCGAACGCCAGAGTATTCAGTTCTTTGATCATCAGGGCGATGCATTACTAAAAGTTTATGCCACCGACAATACCGATATGGCGGCATGGAGTGAGCTTCTGGCACGGTTTATCACCGATGAGAATACGCCGCTTGAGTTAAAAGCCGTTGATGCGCCAGTTGTTCAAAAGCGAGCCGATGCCAGTGTGGTCGAGCAAGAGTGGCGGGCGATGACCGACGTTCATCAGTTTTTTACGTTGCTCAAGCGCCACAACCTGACGCGCCAACAGGCGTTCAATCTGGTGGCAGATGATTTGGCCTGCAAAGTATCCAACAGTGCGTTGGCGCAAATTCTTGAATCTGCACAGCAGGATGGCAATGAAATCATGGTGTTTGTTGGCAACCGTGGCTGCGTACAGATTTTCACTGGCGTGGTAGAAAAAGTGGTGCCAATGAAAGGTTGGCTGAATATTTTTAACCCGACGTTTACTCTTCATCTATTAGAAGAGAGCATTGCTGAAACCTGGGTAACCCGTAAACCTGCTAGTGACGGTTATGTGACCAGTCTGGAATTGTTTGCCCATGATGGTACGCAGATAGCGCAACTTTATGGTCAACGTACAGAAGGCGAACAGGAGCAAGCGCAATGGCGTAAGCAAATTGCTTCGCTGATACCGGAAGGCGTTACTGCATAACGTATAATTAAAGGGAGGTCTGGCTATTTATTGCTGGGCCTCTTTATATTAATCAATCGATCACACCAGATAATCAATATGCTGATGGCGTACCAACTCATTGATCCGCTTAAGATTGAGGATCATCATGATATTGTGTTTATGGCAGTAGAACGTTTTTAGCGATATTTTCAGTTTCTCCAGAATATCTTCCGTTGTCATTTGATTCGCAATGCAGCTCAGAACCTGATGCTGCTTGCGCGAAAGGGACACATCCGCTTCAGGCACAGAGCAGTAACTGCCATTGATGAGTGCGACAAAGTCGATGATGGTGATAGTTCGCGGAACAAAGGTCACCGGTACTTTCCCCAGGCAGCGTTTAATATTAAAGGGAGAGAAAATAATCACATGGACAGGTTTTAATCGTTCAATCTGAGTGAGCAAATTAGAATGAAATACATTATTCATTAATGTATCAATAATGACGAAGGCATGCTGATGCAACATTACGTCGATCTCTTCTTCGTTCTGTATATGAACGACATTACCTTTGCTCAGAATGTTTTTCATCGCAGTGAAGAACATCGTATCCCTGGTAATTATAAGAAACATAACCGACTCCTGGTGCGGACATTAACTTTATAATCAGTTTGCCAAAGGTAATTAACAGGACAGGGCTTATAATAATAATAGTTAGCTGGCTGTGTATTAATTTGATGTAATGCATGATGCAGATGCTGAGAAAGCATCTGCATCTCTCGGTGGTGTTATTTGACCAGCTCAGGTGTTACTTGACTCACCGCATTGGTGTAGTAAGGCGCGCCCCAGCCCGGTTCCGGCCAGAATGCACCATAGCCGTAATCCCACAGGTTATAGGTGGTATTAACCACTTCTCTCAAATGCCACACCTGGATGCCCTGCATATTCACTTCCAGGAAGTTATACGGGACTTTATTGATAAAGCCAGGTTGTTCACCCTGAATGGTACCGAGGATGGTAACAAAGTGATTACGATAGTTCACTGGATCAAGGAAGCCGCTTTGTCTGGCGAGCAGTCGGCCCTGATAGTTGGCTTCAATATCAGGCTTCGCATAGCTATCCAACGGTAATACAGCGATTTCTAACAACGTATCCGTTTTACCATTGATAACGTTGATAACCTTCCCGCCAAAGCGCGCTTGTTGACCAACATATAACCCCGGCTGGTTATGAACAGCAACAAAACTTTTTTGAATATCAGGTTGGTTATTGCCTTTGATATTTTGCGGAATTGAACTACATGCGGCAAGCAAAAATGAAAGGCTGAGGATGAGTGCACCTTTTGTCATGTTCATGTTACTATCCTTATCAACAAATATTAAAACCATAATAGATATTTCTTTATAGTTTTCATCTGATTCTGAGGCGATATGCCTGATAGTAACGTAAACCTGTCTGATGTTTATATCCCTTCTGTTTAGTTTAATTCTGTTAATTTTGGGGCGTGACATGAGTATCCATCGCCCCATAAAATAGCCTTTTTTTAAAGGTACATAAAATCTATTTTTATTCAATGCTTATAAAGCGCTAATGTTCAATATTATGGGATTATATTCTGGTAATGATTTGATAAGCGAATTCTTTTGCCAGTTGGTATTTCTATTTCCACCCCATAATTTATAGTTTTTTCATCAGGTAGCGATCTCTTTAAATAAGGTGCGTATGACATTTTTTTAGGATGAAACGTATCGTGTTGAAATATTTCGAATTGATATTCAGACATTTGTGCCCATTTTTTAATTCTATTGTATCGAGAGGGTGTTGTAAAATATTTAACTTGCTTGTAACATTCTTTTTGGAATTCTTTCTGATATTTTATTATGTTGTTGTATGAAAGATTATTTACCCTGGTTTCTAATAATTCTATTATTGTCGAAGCAATTTCCGCTTTTGCTCTTAAAGAGTTGTCATTAATGGTTAATAATGTTGAAAATAAACCATTGATTTGTTTGTCAACATATTGTTCATCTTTATGTAATTTTGTGATAGGGTTTTCCTTATGTGAAAAAATAGTATCAAATAAATTTGCGTCAGTGAAGTTTACATTAAGTAGATCTTCGAAATAAAACCTTGACAAGGTTAGAACGAACCCGGACAGGTCCTGTCCTGTCATATTGAAATCAATAAAGTTGGTTCCAGCAAAGACTTTCATCCTGTTTTCATTTTTACTGTGCTCAATATACAACCTTGTCATTTTTTGGTACAAGCGTTGAATATCTTTTATATCAGTTGGTAGATCAGTTCGTTGCCCAGAAAAATTTTTATTTTCGGAAGAAACGGTTTGGACACTGAATCTTACTGGTATTCCCTCTTCTACGAGAATTTTAGTTATGATTGGCTTATTGGGCTTAGGATTAAAGACAACAATGATTTTAGATTCAGAGTTTTTATTCTTTTCGTATCTAATGTTATTAATCTGATTAAGTATTGATTGTGTCTGTTGCGTAAGTGGTGTCGAACTTATCGTTTCAATGTTATTAATAAGTTTTACAAGTTGAGCCACAACTTTTGAGTAGTCTGCATTTGTATATGTGGTGTTCGTGTGGCACGCATTAATTTGTTGGAGTTGTTGTTGCGCTAAATCAAATTGTTCAGCGTTATATCCTTCTTCAGACAATGAAAAATTAATGGGTTGCTGTTCTTCCTGATTATCACAAGGCCACATCGGTGTGTTTGGTGTTTTAACATTGTCGGTATCTGTTGTGCGGTTATAAATATCGCCGTGATATGTATTTATCATACCTGGGGTAAAGTCAATTGACATAACATTCCTTATTGTTCATCTATTTCGCTAAATTTTTGCAAATCGGAGAATTAGAACAGGAATGGATTTTCTTCTACGCGGAAATAAACACAATGCGTCATATCTTCCTGATATAATTACCTTTAACTTCCCTTTCATTTCCACCCGGTAATATTTGTGTATAAAAAAAGGGCAGTGATAGTATCGTAAAGGAAAACATTAACAACTATCAAAAAGCGCTCATTTTAAAAAGTTATGATGTTCTCCGATAGTGTGTGAAGTGATATTTTTGTGATGTTTTAGATGTGTAATAATGAACCAGGTTAAAGTGTATTTAAAAATGTGTTGTATTGGCGACTGAAATCTGCCCTTTAAAAGGGGGGATAGCACTGAGACAAAGAGGCATTGCTTCTCCGATAAAATGTCAGAGAAGCATGATTGCGTGGTGATTGTCGATTGATGACTTACTGACGGATCCGTCATCATTCTCAAAGCATTAGTTAAGTTATTTGTGATTTTTAAGGATTATCCTATCTATGATTTTCTACTCAGAAGGATAAGGCACTCACAATGCTCCTTATAGTTTACTGCTGGCATCTATTTAAAATAGCATTTGAGTCAAATAGCCCATCAAGATAGCCATACCTAAGATAACCGTCAGGAATGCAACTATCATCGGTATTCTGAACATTGATTTAAGTAATATCACTTCCGTCAGACTTGCGCCGGCACTGCCGATGATTAATGCCATTAATGCTCCCAGACCCATTCCTTTTGTCATCAGAACAGATGCCAGAGGGATAACCGCCTCTGCCCGGATATACAGCGGGATTCCGACAACGGCGCTCAATGGGATGGCGAAGGGATTATCTGCCCCTGCATGAGCGGCAATCCACGCTGAGGGAATAAAGCCATAAATAAAAGAGCCTATTAATACCCCTAACAAAAGATATGGCAGTACATCTTTAAACTGTTGCAACGCATCTTTGGTGGCTAGTTTTATGGGATTAATACTTACCACAGCTTTGGTACTGCAACAGTTTACTACCGGTTTCTCAATGGCTTTAGCCGCTGGACTACAGCAACTCACTTTTATTGGCGTATATGTCGTCCCCGGCGAAGTTTTGGCTGGAGAGCAACAATTTGCTGATGAGCTTTTACTGGCAATGATATGACGTTCAAATCTCAGAGAATCCAGGATAATACTGGCAAGTACGGAGACGCCGGCGGCGATAATCGCGTACAACAAGGTAACTTTCCAACCAAAGGTCACCCACATTAACCCGACGATAATGGGATTAAGTAACGGTGAAACAAATAAAAAAGTGAGAGTCGGACCAAACCCGGCTTTCGCTGACAACAATCCACGTAGCATGGGTATTGTCGAGCAACTACAGAACGGGGTAACGGCTCCCAACAGAGCAGCCAGGAGATAGCCTCTCCCTTTTCTGGCCCCCATCATCTGCTGGATTTTATGGTCTGGCACCTTTTGTCTTATCAGGCTGACACCGGCACTAATCACCATAAACAGCAAAGAAAGCTCGACGGCGAGAAACACAAACATCTCTGCGGCATCTTGCAGCATCGCAAGCCAACTACTCATAAGTAACCTCATTGAATAAAACTATATTTCCAGAATAATCGAAATGAAGTTCAGATCAAGATATTTCTGGTATTATCGAAATATCAACCAGACAGAGGGGGTGACACATGCAATTGGAAGAGGTCGCTAAGGCACTGAAAGAGTTAGGTCATCCGACCCGTTTGTTCATATTTAAGCATCTGGTCAAAGCGGGGGAACAAGGTTTGCCGGTCGGTGAGTTGCAAAAGCAGCTTGGGATACCCGGCTCTACACTCAGTCACCATATTTCAGCACTGGTATCGGTAGGACTGGTCAAACAAAACCGTGAGAGTCGAACGCTGATGTGTGTTTCGCAATACGCAATGCTGGAAGCGATAATTGAATTCTTACGCGAGGAGTGCTGCGTAAATAGCAAAATTGCCTGATACGCTACGCTCTACAGATTTCATGCCATATATTGAATTTGCACGGTTTTGTAGGTCGGATAAGACGCGTTAGCGTCGCATCCGACATAAACGAAGCGCACTTTACCAACTATCGGCAGTGGATATCGCCGCTTTATTTCAGGCGCTTACCCGCTTCATCAACCACTTTCTCGCCATCTTCCTTGGTGAACGCGCCTTGTTGCGCATCTGGCAGAATTTCCAGCACGACTTCTGAAGGGCGGCACAGGCGAGTTCCCAGCGACGTCACTACAATCGGGCGATTAATCAGAATCGGGTGCTGAAGCATAAAGTCGATTAACTGATCGTCAGTAAATTTATCTTCTGCAAGGCCCAGTTCCTCATACGGCTCAACGTTTTTACGCAACAGCGCACGAACGGAAATCCCCATATCGGCAATGAGCTTGACCAGTTCATCGCGCGTTGGCGGTGTTTCCAGATAATAGATAATGGTCGGTTCTGTACCGCTGTTGCGAATCATCTCCAGCGTATTACGCGACGTGCCGCAGGCCGGGTTGTGATAAATAGTAATGTTGCTCATATCAGTATCTCATTACGATGTGAAAGAGAGACGAAGCGCCAGCGCGGTAAGCGTCACAAACAGCACCGGCAGGGTCATGATAATCCCTGTACGGAAGTAATATCCCCAGCTGATAGTCATATTCTTCTGCGAAAGTACGTGCAGCCAGAGCAGCGTTGCCAGGCTACCAATTGGGGTAATTTTCGGTCCCAAATCACAGCCAATCACGTTGGCATAGACCATCGCTTCTTTGATGACACCAGATGCCGTGCTGCCATCAATGGACAACGCGCCAACCAGTACCGTCGGCATATTGTTCATAATAGAAGAGAGGAAGGCGGTGAGGAATCCGGTGCCGAGCGTCGCCGCCCACAGGCCGTGATCCGCCAGCACGTTGAGTACGCCAGAAAGATATTCCGTTAGTCCGGCATTGCGCAGGCCGTAAACCACCAGATACATGCCGAGCGAGAAGATGACAATCTGCCAGGGGGCACCGCGCAGCACTTTACCCGTATTAATCGCATGACCGCGTTTAGCGACGGCAAATAATATCAGCGCGCCTACTGCCGCAATGGCGCTTACCGGAATGCCGAGCGGTTCCAGGACGAAAAATCCCACCAGCAGAAGCAGTAAAACAACCCAGCCAGTTTTGAAGGTGGCAGGATCTTTAACCGCTTCTACGGGAGATTTAAGCAGCGCCATGTCGTAGTTCTGCGGAATATCTTTGCGGAAATAGAGATGCAACATCACCAGGGTAGCCAGTATTGCAGCGATATCCACCGGCACCATCACCGAGGCGTATTCGCGAAAGCCGAGGCTAAAGAAATCTGCCGAAACGATATTCACCAGATTGGAGACAATAAGCGGCAGGCTGGCGGTATCGGCAATGAATCCGGCCGCCATAACAAACGCCAGCGTAGTGCCTTTGCTGAACCCTAAAGCCAGCAGCATGGCGATGACAATCGGCGTCAAAATAAGCGCCGCGCCATCATTGGCAAACAGGGCCGCAACGGTAGCACCGAGCAGGACAATCCAGGTAAACAGCAAGCGACCGCGCCCATTGCCCCAGCGTGAGACGTGCAGCGCCGCCCATTCAAAAAAGCCGGACTCATCCAGCAGCAAGCTGATGATAATGACGGCTATAAACGCAGCCGTCGCGTTCCAGACGATATTCCACACCACCGGAATATCGCCCGGATGGACCACGCCAGTAACTAACGCCAGTACGGCGCCCAGTGTCGCACTCCAGCCGATGCCTAAACCTTTCGGCTGCCAGATAACCAATACGATGGTCAGGACAAAGATAGCGCCCGCCAGTAACATCATGCCTCCTGGATAAAACACATTCGAATATTCATATGTGTTTAGATAAATTTTTTAACTACAAATATTCTTACTGTCTGCGGAACAATTTTGTCTGGCGAGGTTACGGACAATCACCTGAACCTTTTCCTGTTCGCATCGCCAGGCCTGCTCAATAATTTTCGCCGCCCATGCTGGAATATGCGGCGATAAACGGTAATGAACCCACTTTCCTTGCTTGCGGTCCAGCAATAGCCCACTTTCACGCAGTAATGCCAGATGGCGGGAGATCTTGGGCTGCGACTGATCGAGGGCAGTGCAGAGATCGCAGACGCATAACTCACCCAGTTCGCTGAGCAGTAAAACGATGCCCAGACGGGTTTCATCGGCAAGAATTTTGAAGAGTTGGATGGGTAACAGAAATGACATATTACGCTCCTGATTGTTGCACTTAGTGTCTCTCTTCGAAGCGGATAAGTCAAAAACATATATGACTTAACGAATATGTAAGTGTAGAGAAAGGTATAGGTGTGAATTAAGCGTTGGGTGTTCATTTGAAAGGAAGTCTGAATCAGGATGTAAAAAAACCGACTTTGCGTCGGTTTTTTACTCTTCAGCCAGAGTTGGTGGCTCTGGCTGGAGTGAGAATGCCCACATCTAACGGTTCAATACTATTAGCCAGTGGCTAACATTGCAAGCGTTAGCGATTTCTTCAGCTGGCGAAGGGACAGTTTGCTATACATGGTGGTGAAAGAGGATTGATATACTTTCATCGGGTCGCTGCCGTACCAAGCCTTGTCCGAATCCGGACGTAAAAAAACCGACTTCGCGTCGGTTTTTTTACTCTTCAGCCCAGAGTTGGTGGCTCTGGCTGGAGTGAGATAGCCATCATCTAACACATCAATGCTAATACCATACTGAAACCATTGCAAGGACATGCTGGTTTTATAACCCGCAAGTACTGTATGATTATCCAGTTGGCTCTGAGGCATTTTCACTCTGGCAATGCGCATAAACGCTTTCAAAGTCCTGATCAGTGGTACGGGTGGTGCCGTTAACTGATGCTCTGGCCGGAGTGAGATTGCCCACATCTAACAATGAGGCATGCGCCGTGACAGGCAGTGGATGAGTAAGCGGATGCATTCTCACTCCATCGCATGGAGAAAACGGGTGATTGATAAAGCAATCATCGTTCTTGGGGCGTTAATTGCGCTGCTGGAACTGATCCGCTTCCTGCTTCAGCTTCTGAACTGATAGCGGAAACGTAACTAAGGGCAAAGAGCACACCACTCTTTGCCCTTTAACATTTAACGCATGGTAACGAACTCTTCTGCCGCCGTTGGGTGAATGGCGACGGTATTGTCGAAGTCTTTTTTGGTTGCGCCCATCTTCAGCGCCACTGCGAAGCCCTGCAACATTTCATCCATACCAAAGCCAATGCCGTGAATACCGACAATCTTCTCTTCCGGTCCAACGCACACCAGTTTCATGCGGCACGGCTGGCGGTGCGTGGTGACTGCGGTATACATCGCGGTGAAAGAGGATTTATACACTTTCACCTGATCGTCGCCGTACTGCTCGCGCGCCTGCGGTTCCGTTAAACCAACAGTACCAATCGGCGGATGACTGAAGACCACGGTCGGAATGTTGCTGTAATCCAGATGCTCATCCGGCTTGTTATTAAACAGGCGTTCAGAGAGGCGGCGGCCTGCTGCAACTGCCACCGGTGTCAGTTCCACTGCGCCCGTGTTATCGCCCACCGCGTAAATACCTTCAACGTTGGTATTTTGATATTTATCGACGACGATATAGCCTTTTTCGTTAGTTTTAACGCCAGCGGCTTCCAGGTTGATGTTGTCATTGGCAGGTTCGCGACCAATCGCCCAAATCAGGCAATCCACCGTTTCACTGCGACCATCTTCCAGCTCCAGCGTCAGGCTGCCATCAGCATTTTTCACGACCGCTTTCGGGATGGCGTTGGTGTGCAACTGCGGACCTTCGGCGTTCATCACTTCGACCAGCGTTTCAGAGATCATCGGGTCGAAGCTGCGCAGCGGCGCATGTTTACGAACAAACAGATGCGTCTTTGCGCCGAGGCCGTTAATCACACCCGCCAGTTCAACGGCGATGTAACCCGCGCCAACAACCGCTACACGCTCTGGCAAAGCAGGAAGGGCGAAGAAGCCATCGGAATCAATACCGTATTCCACGCCCGGAATATCCGGGTGGCTCGGGCGACCGCCGGTGGCGATCAGGATATGATCGGCCGTGATGGTTTCGCCGTTTACTTCAATGGTTTTGGCATCAACGAAGCGGGCAAAGCCTTTGATTACATCAACGTTATTTTTACCGAGCACGTTTTCATAGGAGGTATGAATACGGTCGATATAGGCGGTACGGCTGGCGATCAACGTTTCCCAGTTGAACTTATTGATGGTGGTATCAAAGCCATAATCCGGGCCGTACATGTTGATCGCTTCACGGATTTGCGCCGCGTGCCACATCACTTTTTTCGGCACGCAGCCAACATTCACGCAGGTGCCGCCCAGTTCTTTGGCTTCAATCAGCGCGCATTTCTGACCGTACATAGCCGCGCGGTTGATGGAGGCGATACCGCCGCTGCCGCCGCCGATGGCGATGTAATCATAGTGTTTAGTCATGACATATTGTCCTTATCGTTGATTACCGCGATTGTAGCGCGAGACGTAATAGGTGCCAGCAATGGCTGCAATTACTCTGGCACGATCCAGCTTACGGTGGCATGTCCGGTGCCAGCCGGAACCAGTTTGCTATGCAACCACGGCAACACGTTATTCATCTGCTGTTCCAGCTTCCACGGCGGGTTAATCACAATCATGCCGGAAGCGGTCATGCCACGGCGATCGCTGTCTGGCAATACCGCCAGTTCAATTTGCATAATCTTGCGAATACCGGTCGCTTCCAGATCGTGGATCATGCGCTTGATTTGCTGACGCAGCACCACTGGATACCACAGCGCGTAGACGCCTGTGGCAAAACGTTTATACCCCTCGTTAATGCCGCTGACCACCGCCTGATAGTCGGTTTTCATTTCATACGGCGGGTCGATAAGGATTAAACCACGGCGAGAAACCGGCGGCAGCTTGGCTTTAAGCTGCTGGAAACCGTCGGCTTTTTCCACGCGCGCACGGCTGTCTTTCTGAAATTCAGCACGCAGCAACGGGAAATCGCTCGGGTGCAGCTCGGTCAGTTGCAGACTGTCCTGCTCGCGCAGTAGCTGGCGAGCAATCAACGGCGAACCTGGGTAGTAACGTAACTGCCCGCTACGGTTAAAATGTTCCACCACGCTGATGTACGGTTCCAGCTCCGCAGGCAGATCGTCCTGCTGCCAGATACGGGCGATACCTTCGAGATATTCGCCGGTACGCTCGGCATGTTCACTGCCTAACTGATAACGCCCCGCACCCGCGTGGGTATCCAGATAGAGAAACGGTTTATCTTTCTCTTTCAGTGACTCGATGATCAGGCTCTGAACGGTATGTTTAAGAACGTCGGCGTGGTTGCCAGAGTGAAAGCTGTGGCGATAACTGAGCATGGGTAAAGGTGTTCCGGTAAGTAAAAATCGGCCCGTATTCGGGGCGCACAAAAGCCTATCAGGACAGTATACCGAAAAGAGGCCGTCGCCGCGAAAGCGTAACGTTTCTCATTGAAATTCACTACACTTAACCCCATGCTACACACATTATGTAAAGCGCCTGTTGAGCGCTTCCTTAACCTCTTTAACCAGGACTGCGCTAATGACGAATCCGTTACTGACTCCCTTTGAATTGCCTCCGTTTTCTAAAATTCTCCCGGAACATGTCGTTCCAGCCGTGACGAAGGCATTGAATGACTGCCGTGAAAATGTGGAGCGCGTAGTAGCGCAAGGGGCACCGTACACCTGGGAAAATCTCTGCCAGCCGCTGGCGGAAGTGGACGATGTGTTGGGGCGTATCTTCTCCCCGGTCAGCCACCTGAACTCGGTGAAAAATAGCCCGGAACTGCGTGAAGCCTACGAACAAACCCTGCCGCTGCTGTCAGAATACAGCACCTGGGTAGGGCAACATGAAGGGCTGTATAAAGCGTACCGCGATCTGCGCGATGGCGATCATTACGCCACGCTGAATACGGCGCAGAAGAAAGCGGTTGATAACGCCCTGCGTGATTTTGAACTCTCTGGCATCGGTCTGCCGAAAGAGAAACAGCAACGCTACGGCGAAATTGCTACCCGTCTTTCCGAACTGGGCAACCAGTACAGCAACAACGTCCTTGATGCGACGATGGGCTGGACCAAACTCGTTACCGACGAAGCGGAACTGGCGGGTATGCCAGAAAGCGCGCTGGCGGCGGCAAAAGCCCAGGCCGAAGCGAAAGAACTGGAAGGCTACTTGCTGACGCTGGATATCCCAAGCTATTTGCCGGTAATGACCTACTGCGACAACCAGGCCTTGCGTGAAGAGATGTATCGCGCTTACAGCACTCGCGCTTCCGATCAAGGCCCGAACGCCGGTAAGTGGGACAATAGCAAGGTGATGGAAGAGATCCTCGCTCTGCGTCACGAACTGGCGCAACTGCTGGGCTTTGAAAACTACGCCTTTAAATCTCTGGCTACCAAAATGGCGGAGAACCCGCAGCAGGTGCTTGATTTCTTAACCGATCTGGCAAAACGCGCCCGTCCGCAGGGTGAAAAAGAGCTGGCACAGCTGCGCACCTTCGCCAAAGCCGAATTTGGCGTCGATGAGTTGCAGCCGTGGGATATCGCATACTACAGCGAAAAACAGAAACAGCACCTCTACAGCATCAGCGACGAACAGCTGCGTCCGTACTTCCCGGAAAACAAAGCGGTTAACGGCTTGTTTGAAGTGGTGAAACGTATTTACGGCATCACCGCTAAAGAGCGCAAAGATGTTGATGTCTGGCATCCGGATGTCCGTTTCTTCGAACTGTATGACGAGAACAACGAACTGCGCGGCAGCTTCTACCTCGACCTCTATGCCCGTGAGAACAAGCGCGGCGGGGCGTGGATGGATGACTGCGTAGGCCAGATGCGTAAAGCCGACGGTTCGCTGCAAAAACCGGTCGCTTACCTGACATGTAACTTCAACCGCCCGGTGAATGGTAAACCGGCGCTGTTTACGCATGACGAAGTAATCACGCTGTTCCACGAGTTCGGTCATGGCCTGCATCATATGCTGACCCGCATTGAAACCGCCGGTGTATCCGGGATCAGCGGGGTACCGTGGGATGCGGTCGAACTGCCGAGCCAGTTTATGGAAAACTGGTGCTGGGAGCCGGAGGCGCTGGCGTTTATCTCCGGTCACTATGAGACTGGCGAACCGCTGCCGAAAGAACTGCTGGATAAAATGCTGGCGGCGAAGAACTACCAGGCGGCGCTGTTTATTCTGCGTCAGCTGGAGTTCGGCCTGTTCGATTTCCGTCTACATGCAGAATTCCGTCCGGATCAGGGGGCGAAAATCCTCGAAACTCTGGCAGAAATCAAGAAGCTGGTTGCCGTGGTACCGTCTCCGTCATGGGGCCGTTTCCCGCACGCTTTCAGCCATATTTTCGCCGGTGGTTATGCGGCAGGTTACTACAGCTACCTGTGGGCTGACGTACTGGCGGCAGATGCCTTCTCACGCTTTGAGGAAGAGGGTATTTTCAACCGAGAAACCGGGCAGTCGTTCCTCGACAACATTCTGAGCCGTGGCGGTTCAGAAGAGCCGATGGATCTGTTCAAACGCTTCCGTGGGCGTGAACCGCAACTGGATGCGATGCTGGAGCATTACGGCATTAAGGGCTGATCATTCAGTGAAAATCTGTTTAATTGATGAAACAGGCGCCGGAGACGGCGCCTTATCTGTTCTGGCGTCCCGCTGGGGGCTGGAGCACGATGAAGACAACCTGATGGCGCTGGTGTTAACGCCGGAACATCTGGAATTGCGCAAGCGTGATGAGCCAAAACTTGGCGGCATCTTTGTTGATTTTGTTGGCGGAGCGATGGCGCATCGTCGCAAATTCGGCGGTGGTCGTGGTGAGGCGGTGGCGAAAGCGGTGGGCATTAAAGGCGATTATTTGCCGGATGTCGTCGATGCCACCGCAGGACTGGGGCGCGATGCCTTTGTGCTGGCTTCTGTAGGTTGTCGTGTACGGATGCTGGAGCGTAATCCGGTGGTTGCTGCATTGCTCGACGACGGCCTGGCGCGTGGTTATGCGGATGCGGAAATCGGCGGCTGGTTGCAGGAGCGTTTGCAATTAATTCACGCCTCCAGCCTGACGGCGCTGACTGATATTACCCCACGCCCGCAGGTGGTCTATCTCGACCCGATGTTCCCGCATAAGCAGAAAAGCGCGCTGGTGAAAAAAGAGATGCGCGTGTTCCAGTCGCTGGTGGGGCCGGATCTCGACGCTGATGGATTGCTGGAGCCTGCACGCTTGCTGGCGACCAAACGCGTGGTGGTAAAGCGCCCGGACTACGCGCCACCGCTGGCGAATGTCGCCACGCCAAACGCGGTAGTTACCAAAGGGCATCGCTTTGATATTTATGCAGGTACGCCGGTGTGAAAGTAAAGCAGGGTAGTGTTATTGCTACCCTGTGTTCTGCAAGAATAATTAATGGCTTTCCGGCGTCTCAATCATGCGTTTTAGCCACGGCACCATCAACAGCATCACTACTGCAACGCCCAGCGTAACCAGGCCAATTTTACCAAACACGCTGGTATAGACGGGCAACGTCTCAAGCGGATCGGTAATGTTGTCTGGTACTGCGGTAAATGTTGCCACATAGCCGCCAAGCAAGAACGCGGCAGCTTGCGTCAGGAACCACATCCCGAGAATAAAGCCCATCAAATGCTGCGGCACCAGGGCAGCAATCATCGCCAGGCCAAGGGCACTAATAAACAGTTCACCTAAACTCTGGAATAAGTAAACCAGCACGATAAACCATGGTGATGTCAGCCCTTGTGCATCAGCAAACCACATTCCCGCAGCTGCAGCCGTCAAAAAGCCCAGCGAGCACATAAACATACCGAGAGTAAATTTCATCGGCATCGAGAGGTCTTTGCCTTTGTTACCCAAATGCGTGTAGATACCTGCCAGTATTGGGCTGGCGAGTACCACCCAGAACGGGTTAAGCGCCTGGAAGCTGACCGGGTTGATGGAAAAGCCGAGAATTTCATGATGCACGTTGTTGATGGCAAAGAAGTTCAGCGACGTTGGCATCTGGGCGTAGAGAATGTAAAACACCACCGCTTCGAGCATCAGGACAAAGGCAACAAACATTTTATTGCGCCCGGTTTTATCCAGCTTGAATGCCTGACGAAAGAAGATGATGGTGACGACGATGGAGAGAACAATCAGCACCAGATTGGCGACTTCTACGTTGTGCATCAGCCATGCACAGACGAAGATCATCACCACGCTGCCAAGTAATACGTACAACAGTTTGCTGAAGCTCATCGGCTTGAAGTCGGGTTCAGAACCAATGTTTTTCACCATTCCACGACAGGCGATGTAAACCAGTAGCGCGATAATTAACCCCGCACCGCACAGGTTGTAGGTAACAGAATAACCGAATCTATCAGCGATCACGGGGGCCAGCGATAACGCTATCAACGAGCCGATATTGATCGACATATAGAATAGGGTGAATGCGCCATCAAGCCGTGGATCTTTCGGCGGATAGCACTTCGAAAGCAAGCTGGCGGGGTTAGCTTTAAACAGGCCGTTACCGACAGCGATAGTGCCCAGGGCGATGAAAATCAGGTCAGGCTTAAGTAGCGACATGCCGGTCATGAAGTAGCCAATCGCCAGCACAAGTGCTCCGAGAACAATGGTGCGTTTGGTCCCCAGCAGGTGGTCGCCGACATAGCCGCCAATGGAAATGAGGCCATAGACCAGCGCAGCAAACGCACCAAAAGTGACAAAAGCCTGCTCTTGCGAGAATCCAAGCTGTTTAACGAAGAAAACCGCCAGTACGCCCTGCACGCCGTAGTAGCCGAATCGCTCCCATAACTCGACAAAAAAGATCATGAAAAATGGGCGAGGTTGCTGCAGCATCCCCATGGGTGTTGTTGTATTCATATTTATTAACCTTCCAATACCATCCTGAAAAGTATGAACGCGTAAGGGATAACGCGCGAAAAAGTTTACATCTGTCAGAGATTCTTAATATTGATGCGGTGAATAGATTAATACACTATTACAACAGAAAATAACCAGCTGATCACACTAATGATGGAAAATATGATGGTGTTAAATGTTGTATTGGCTGGGGATTTTGATTGCGTACGCAGATCGTAGGCCAGATAAGGCGTATACGCTGCATCAGGTAACAAGGCGCGCCAAAAAGCAAAACGCCCGCATATGCGGGCGTTCAGGCACACGTCGTGGAGGGAAGATTATTCTTCTTCGTCGCGCAGCGGAACAATCAGCATATCAACGTGAACGGTGTTGATCAGCTGACGTGCGGAAGACATCAGTTTGCTCCAGAAGTCCTGGTGGTGACCACAAACCACCAGATCCATATCGTATTTCTTGATTGCATCGACCAGAACCTGGCCCAGATCGCCGCTGCCGCTCAGGGTTTCAGTGATTGGGTAGCCTGCATTAGTAGAAAGCTCGGTCAGCGCATGATGTGTCTCTTCAGAGATGCGTTTCTGCATATCACCCAGATTCACATCAATAAGCCCGGTGTATAGGTCAGAGTAGTTTACATCTACGTGGATCAGAGAAACTTTCGCATTGTAGGGGCGAGCCATAGAGACTGCTTTCTCTACCAGAACTTTGCTTTCCGGGGAGAGATCGACCGCGATGAGAATGTGTTTATAAGCCATAGTGTTACTCCTTCCATAAAGTTGTCGATGACTGGCCAGCTAGCGTTTCTTGTGCCGTTACGTCACCCGCGTCCTGCGAACTACGTGCGCGGGGCTAACCCAGCCGTAAAGATTCAGTGTTAAGACCATCCTTACCTTATAGCGACCCGGATGATCCGTCAATCCGCCTTGCTTACCCGTTAGATAAACAAATTTTCGGCATGAATATATTGATAGTGGTTAACCTTCTGGAAAAAAAACAACCTGATCTCCTACACTATCTATAGAGCCGCTCGGATGTTGGTCACCACAAAAGCGGTTTCTCCAGGACCTGGTGTTAACTGATTGGCAGCGTATCGGGAGCGGTAGCCCCGGGGTGGAACTCCGCGGGCAGGTCGCCGGGGAGGAGGTATGATAAGCACCGTCGCATTATTTTGGGCTTTATGTGTCGTTTGCATTGTTAACATGGCGCGCTATTTCTCATCACTACGCGCGTTGTTAGTGGTACTGCGTAACTGCGATCCATTGCTCTATCAATATGTGGATGGGGGGGGCTTTTTTACCTCACATGGCCAACCCAACAAACAGGTGCGTCTCGTTTGGTATATCTATGCCCAACGTTATCGCGATCATCACGATGATGAGTTTATTCGCCGCTGTGAGCGGGTGCGTCGGCAGTTTATTCTGACCAGCGCATTGTGTGGTCTGGTGGTGGTCAGTCTGATTGCATTGATGATTTGGCATTAAGCACTTCAGCAAAAATAACGCATAAAAAAAGCGGGCCAGCAAACTGACCCGCTCGAGACTGATTACAAACGCAAAATTGCCTGATGCGCTACGCTTATCAGGCCTACATAATCTCTGCAATCTATTAAATTTGCATGTTTTTGTAGGCTGGATAAGGCGTTCACGCCGCATCCGGCATGAACAAAGCGCACTATGTCAACAATCTGAAGCGGGCCAGCTGACCCGCTCGTTTTGGTGCGTGCGATTACAGGAACTGCAAGGAGAGCCAGTAAAGCCCGCCGGAAAGCAGTACCGCAGCCGGAAGGGTAAACACCCAGGCCATCAGAATACTGGTCACGGTTTTACGCTGTAAGCCGCCGCCATCTACCACCATCGTCCCCGCGACAGAAGAGGAGAGTACGTGGGTAGTGGAAACCGGCATCCCGGTATAACTCGCCAGGCCGATAGACACTGCTGCAGTCATCTGGGCAGACATCCCCTGAGCGTAGGTCATGCCTTTCTTACCGATTTTCTCACCGATAGTCGTTGCCACACGACGCCAGCCAATCATCGTACCGATACCTAACGCCAGCGCGACCGCCATGATGATCCACACCGGCGCATACTCGATGGTGCTAAGCATGTCGGACTTCAGTTTCTTCAACAGGCGCTGATCGTCTGCACTCACGCCAGGCATCTTCACCACTTTGTCGATAGTGTCAGAAACGCACAGCATAATGCGGCGCATCTGGCTACGTTGATCAAGCGACAGCTTGTCGTAGCTTTCCACATCAGTAGTCAACATGCCTTTCAGGCGGTTGAGCGCGTTAATGGTATTCGACGGATGGCAATGGAACTCCGCAGGTTGCGTTGCGCCAGCTTCCGGAGCCGGTACTAACTGATCAGCACCGGTAGCCTGTTTCAGCAGCGCAGGGTGCTGCTCAAAGTAAGCTTCCACGTTGTTGATGGCATCACGGGTACGGGTGATTTCGTAGCCAGTAGCATTCATGTTCACCACGAAGCCTGCTGGTGCGACGCCAATCAATACCAACATAACCAGACCAATGCCTTTCTGACCATCGTTCGCGCCGTGCGAAAACGCCACGCCGATAGCGGAAAGGATCAGCGCAATACGCGTCCAGAACGGCGGCTTTTTCTTGCCGTCTTTCTTTTCACGCTCCGCTGGGGTCAGGTGGATACGGGCGCGTTTCTTGGTGCCGCTCCAGTAGCGGCGCAGCAAGAAAATCAGACCGCCAGCAAACACCAGGCCGACAATAGGGGAAACGATCAGAGAACCGAAAATACTTAATACTTTCGGGATATTGAGTGCATCCACCACTGACGTCCCGGTCATCAACGCATTGGTTAAACCAATCCCGATGATCGCGCCAATCAGCGTATGAGAGCTGGATGCAGGTAAACCAAAGTACCAGGTACCCAGGTTCCAGATAATCGCCGCCAGCAACATAGAGAACACCATGGCAAGGCCATGAGACGATCCCATATTAAGCAGCAGATCCGTCGGCAGCATATGCACAATGGCATAGGCAACACTCAGACCACCCAGCAAAACACCCAAAAAGTTGAATACCGCCGCCATAACCACGGCGAGCTGAGAACGCATCGCGCGGGTATAGATAACGGTTGCCACGGCGTTGGCTGTGTCATGGAAACCATTGATGGCTTCGTAGAACAGCACAAAAGCCAGTGCAAGCAATAATAACAGCCCGGTATGCAAATCCAGGCCAGCAAACAAATGTAGCATAGGACGTTACGCCATTTTGAGGACATGAACGCGGCGCATTATCAGTGACTTTCGCGGCGCGGGCAAAGTGAAATATAGACTTTTTTTGATTTGCCTCCTGTATGGATTTCACTCAAAAAATAATTATCTTATATAATTCAGGCAAATACTTCCTTTTAGTAATATTGATGCTGGTGCGACCACTGAGGAATCTTTACAATTCACGCCCGTTTTTTCTTAGAGGAGCGCAACGTGGAAAGGTTTGATGCCATTATTATAGGCGCTGGTGCGGCGGGTATGTTCTGTTCTGCGCTGGCAGGTCAGGCAGGACGCCGGGTTCTGCTGATCGATAATGGTAAAAAACCAGGGCGCAAAATCCTCATGTCTGGCGGTGGGCGCTGCAACTTTACCAACCTTTATGTCGAACCGGGCGCTTATCTGAGCCAGAATCCGCATTTTTGTAAGTCTGCACTCGCGCGTTTTACCCAGTGGGATTTCATTGATCTGGTCAATAAACACGGCATTGCCTGGCACGAGAAAACGTTAGGGCAACTCTTCTGTGATGACTCCGCGCAGCAGATTGTCGACATGCTGGTGGATGAGTGCGAGAAGGGCAATGTGACCTTTAGATTGCGTAGCGAAGTGCTGAGCGTGGCGAAGGATGATACAGGCTTCATGCTTGAACTGAACGGCATGACTGTCGGTTGCGAAAAGCTGGTCATCGCGACCGGTGGACTGTCAATGCCAGGGCTGGGCGCGTCGCCGTTTGGTTATAAGATTGCCGAACAATTTGGCCTCAACGTGCTGCCGACCCGCGCGGGTCTGGTGCCATTCACTCTGCATAAACCGTTGCTCGAAGAGTTACAGGTGCTGGCAGGCGTGGCGGTGCCTTCCGTGATTACCGCTGAAAACGGCACCGTTTTCCGTGAGAACTTACTCTTCACCCACCGCGGCTTATCTGGACCGGCGGTGTTGCAGATTTCCAGCTACTGGCAACCGGGGGAATTTGTCAGCATCAATCTGCTACCGGATGTGGACCTCGAAACCTTCCTGAATGAGCAGCGTAACGCACATCCGAATCAGAGCCTGAAAAACACACTGGCGGTTCATCTACCGAAGCGGTTGGTTGAACGCTTACAGCAACTTGGGCAAATCCCGGATGTTTCGCTAAAACAGCTCAACGTGCGTGACCAACAGGCACTGATTAGCACATTGACCGACTGGCGCGTACAACCCAACGGCACTGAAGGCTATCGCACTGCCGAAGTGACGCTCGGCGGCGTGGATACCAACGAACTCTCTTCACGGACGATGGAAGCGCGCAAAGTGCCTGGGCTGTACTTCATCGGTGAAGTGATGGACGTCACTGGTTGGCTGGGAGGCTATAACTTCCAGTGGGCGTGGTCGAGTGCGTGGGCTTGTGCGCAGGATTTGATTGCAGCGAAGTCGTCCTGACCTATTACCTAAAGATGAAAATTATTAGAGCCGCATTAAAAATGAGCTAATTTTGATAGTGGCTATCTTGTGATTATTTTCTAATGAGCCCGTGAACTGAACCCCCATGCTTAATATAAGGTGGAGGGAAAGGTGATTGAAAACTCACCCAGTGGGCTGATCTTTATAAAATATGAACAGGTTGAAAAAAACAGTAACTTTGCTGTTTTTTATACTTAACCACTATGCATTAATGCTGCGTTATTTCATTCTACCTAAGAAAAACCAGCGTTACGCAAATGGTCAACGCTGGTTTTATCCGGTACGTTGCAATTATTTTTTAGCAGAACCCGCTTCTAATATTGAAACGATTGAGAACAACGTAAAGCATACCGCTCCCAAACCGACCAGAACCCGCGAAGGAATAAAATACCCTATGTCGGTCTGCGCCATTTCCGCAAGAAACGATGCCAGGAAAAGGCAAAACAGGCAGGTGAAGACGGGAATCATCGGAATTCTGTTGGCTAACGAACAGGTACGTCTCCAGACCAGTGCCAGTAGCCAGACTTTTGAGAATATGCTGTAACAGATCATTCCGAGGCAAATGAGGATAATGCCGGGAGCCAGCCGAGCGCTTGCATCGGAACTGACTAAGACGTATATGCCCTGCAGCACTGTGATTGAGCCGAGGAAAATAACCCAATAACACCACAGCCAGTGCTCTTTCGTTGAAAACGTATTACGTGTTTGATGGACGATTGTGGCAACAAGGCCAATTAGACAGGCACAGATTGCGGTTAACCCAAGCAATACGTGACCAGCGACATAATGTGGGGTTATGTCGGCACTGCGTAACAGCGTTATCGACCAAATGAAACCGAGCAGGGTGAGTAACACGGGAACGGCAATGAGGCAATTACCGATTAATGAAGAATAAGCCTGTACCGGTGTTCCGTCGCTCTTACTCCCCGCTGCGTTTTTAGGAATGAGCAGAAAGTGACCGGATGACGCTGCCACCGTCGATACACAGGCGGCAATCATACCAACGCCGAAAATCACATGACCGGCGACAAACTCGTCTGCCATCACATCATTGCCTGCTAACAGTGCCCAACCCCATATCATGGTGATAATTGACCCCGCATAGCCAATAATGGGGAACAATGTATTGTAAAACGTATTAACGCCGCGCGTGAGCTGCGAAATGATAATAAATGCGGTAGTGAATAATGCCAGGCATATGGCTGCCAGAGAAATGAGCACATGACCCGCGACGAAATATTCGCTTTGCCCTGAACTTTCCAGCACAAAGCCACCTAACGCGATACAAATCAAGCCCATAATTAAAGGGATTAATTTGAAAAGCCACCCGATATATATGTTCACTTTAAACTCCTCAGGTATCCCTGCTAATATTGAAACGTGCATTAATGATAATTTCAGCCTGTTAATACAATGACGAGATATCATTAAAGACAAATGCATAGCATAACTATAGCGGGGTTTACTTTGCAGAGCGCTACTTTTCAGCGTTCAAAAGGCCATGGTAAATAAATATTTATCCTAAGATTAATTCTTATTCTGTCGTTCTTTACAATTATCTTCCAGGGAGGGATTATTTTTCATTATTGGTAAAAGACCGGATGGTCTCGGTGTTTAAAATCAGCGAACATATAATTATTATTGCTTTATATCGTCGTAAATATGTCTTTCAGACATGTGTCATTTATTTTGTTACTAACAAGCAAAAAATATCACGGGTTATTTATGAAAGTATTTCACAATATATTTAAGCACATCTCTTCAAACCATCAAGATAAGTATTCAGATAAAGTTAACAGTCATCAACACCATGGCAAGGTTGATAAAAAACATCGTTCAAAGATAGTTGAAATTGATAAGCTGGATAAACATTCGCAAATAGATAACAATGTAGGCCTGCATATCATCTATTTCCTGCAACATGGCTGCTGGAAGGTAACTGAACATAGTCCTCAGATAGAAAAAATATGGTTTTACAACAGTGAGCCATCTATAGATATTCAAGAATATAATAGTTTCGCCGACAATACTACTGACACGTTTATCTTTACAATTATACCAGACAATAACCATGTGATAAAATTATCGTCTCCCATTACCGTTACGATTGAGCGTAAGGACGGTTATTATTTTATTAATTTCTCCGGAGATAAATCAGACATAATTTATAAAGTTAATGGGCTTTCTATCATACCTGAAAATTTCTTTACTCTTCTTAGCGGTAATTTTAAAGCTGACTGGCGTTGGGATGTCTCTAAAGAGACGTTTTCTAAGGATAAGTTTGCTAGCTATGTTAATTCTGTGTTTTCAAAAATAGATTTTTATAAACAGTGTGGTGTAATTAACCCACAAAATCCCAACACGGCTTATTTTGGCGATACAGATGGAAGAGTGGGCGCTGTACTTTATGCATTGCTCGTTTCAGGGCATATAGGCATCAGGGAAAAGGGGTGGAGTTTATTATGTGAATTATTAAAACACGAAGACATGGCTTCATTCGCATATGAAAATAAAAAATTGAAAAAACTCTTTACTTTATTAGATACGAGAGACATGATCTTGAATGAGTTGCATCAACATGTTTTTTTAAAAGGCGATGCGATTACCCCTTGTATCTTTCTTGGGGATCATACAGGCGATAGATTTAGTACTATTTTTGGTGATAAATATATCCTTACTTTGCTAAATTCTATGCGAAATATGGAGGGTAATAAAGATAGTCGTATAAATAAAAATGTCGTCGTTCTGGCTGGAAATCATGAAATCAATTTTAATGGTAACTATAGTGCACGACTAGCAAATCATAAACTCTCTTCCGGTGATACATATAATTTAATTAAAACGCTCGATGTTTGTAATTATGACTCAGAAACGAAAGTTTTAACCAGTCATCACGGAATAATAAGAAATGAAGAAAATGAATGTTATTGTCTAGGTGCTTTGCAGGTTCCATTTAATCAGATGAAAGACCCAATTGATCCTGAGGAATTAGCAAATATATTTAATAAAAAACATAAACAACACATGGATGATCGTCTTATCCATCTAATTAGAAGCAATGCTATAGCATCCACACCTGTATATGACAATTATTTTAATAACACTACTGATTTCAGACCAAAACCTGAAGATATCTTTAAATGTGGAGAGAAACTCAAATGTGAAGACCCCAGCAAATACATTAGACAAAAATATGGCCATCATGGGCTCGGGGTAGATCAGAATCAACAATTTGATAATGGTATTATGGGTCTAAATTCCCGGAAGGAAGTACGTGATAAAAATAATAAAATAATTTATTCATCAGGGCTTAGTTGTTTTCAATCTCATTAAAACTCCATGAATACTGTGGTATGTCTTATTAATCCTGAAAGTATTTCATAGGTTTTCTTAATCGATTGTAGAGGTATGTTCTGATAACGCCTCTACAATCTCTAGGGATTTTGTCTACTTTGAGATAAGAAATTTCATATTATGCCTTAAGGCTGAATGATTTGTGCAAAATATAATTGTTTTTCCATCGAACATGAGGTGTATGTCATAAGATTAAATATTAACTACGTATTCCTCGCAGTGAATAGCATGAGGTAAAAAATGAAAATTGGAGCTGTGACCGGTACTCACGACAGTACGACGACAATCCCCGCAAATGATATTATGCAAGATCATGTTACCAACTTCACTAAAGAACTGTTTGGGTATATAGCAAATGGCTTAGATGATGACATATCAAGTATTGCCAGGACAATGCTCGGTGAAGTTGTGGAAAAAATAGATGACTGGCAAATAGAACGTTTCCAACAATCTTTTCAGGATGACAAGATTTCATTTTCCATACAGACGTATCAATCAGAAAAATATAGTATGCTATCGGGCATGCGTGTTCATATCCTACGCAGGAATAATAGTTATCAGTTTATTGTGACAATTAATGGAAAAAATTACGGTTGCCCTCTTGATAATATAGAAATAAATTGGCGCAGCATTGTTTGTTTTCTTAATGCCATGACAGAAGATGGTAATATGAATGATATTGTAGTTACTGAGTCGTACAAACCCCTCTGGGACTGGAAAACTTCGCAATACAATATATTTGATATTAAATTCGAAACAGTAATAAAGGCCCATTTTGCTAATAGAGTCTATTTCTCAAATTGTTCACCCGTTGATCCTACAAGTACCAGACCGACCTATTTCGGTGATACCGATGGCTCAGTCGGTGCCGTTTTGTATGCGCTTACTGCAACAGGTCATTTGGGTATTATGGCTGAAGGAGAAAATTTCCTTAGTCAGTTGCTTAATATAGAAGATGAAGTTCTCAACGTATTGCTAAGGGAGAACTTTAATGAGCAACTTGACACTAATGTTAATACAATAATCAGTATTCTGAACAGAAGAGATATAGTTTTAGAAAGTCTTCAGCCTTATTTAGTTATTAATAAAGACGCTGTGACGCCATGTACGTTTCTTGGCGACCAAACCGGCGATCGATTTAGCAATATCTGTGGCGATCAATTTATCATCGATTTATTAAAACGCATAATGAGTATCAATGAAAACGTTCATGTATTAGCTGGAAATCATGAAACGAATTGCAATGGTAACTATATGCAGAACTTCACGCGTATGAAACCACTTGATGAGGATACCTACGTTGGGATAAAAGATTATCCTGTATGTTTCTATGACCCTAAATACAAAATAATGGCAAATCATCATGGGGTAACTTTTGATGATCAGCGAAAACGTTACATTATAGGACCGATAACAGTCTCTATTGATGAAATGACCAATGCTCTCGATCCGGTCGAATTAGCGGCAATTATTAATAAGAAGCATCATGCCATCATTAATGGTAAAAAATTTAAAATTAGCCGGGCCATCTCTTGTCAATCTTTTAATCGTTATTTTTCCATCTCGACAGATTACAGGCCCAAACTTGAAGCACTATTAGCATGCTCACAAATGTTAGGTATAAATCAAGTTGTTGCACATAACGGTAATGGTGGAAGAGAACTCATAGGTGAAATGGGGGCTGTTTTAGGTCTGAACGCCCGTGACAGTAAACATGCCGGAAGAATGTACAGTATGCATAATTGCCAAATTAATCCTGGTGCAGGGCCTGAGGTAACCGCTCCCTGGACGTCTTACCAGCATGAAAAAAACAGAAATGAACTTATGCCTTTGAGTAGAAGGCGCACGCTGTTACAGCTTTGAACCATAGACAACATGAATATTAATGTTACTATCTGGTTGAGACTGTTGATAAAACGTAAAAAGGAATGCTCTGTTCCTGCAACTGAACAGGCGTGAAACGCTATCCAACAGGATGGATACCGTTTTATCAGCCAGTTTTATAGATCACACTTATGAGTATGCGTGTTTCATTTACGGCCAGGAATGCTGATGATGACAACATTACTACCCGTTTTCACTAAGCCTTCCCCATTGGCGCTCAATGCTCTGCGCGCTGGTCGTATTTGCCGTTTCCTTCTTATCCCGGATGGAAGAATCCGCTGAACGTCGTTCGGCGGCAGTTGTAACACGTGTCGTTTGCTTACAGGGATTATGGCGGGTCGATTATGGATAAGAGTAAGCGCCATCTGGCGTGGTGGGTTGTCGGGTTACTGGCGGTGGCTACCGTCGTGGCGTGGTGGCTGTTGCGCCCGGCAGGTGTGCCGGAAGGCTTTGCCGTCAGCAATGGGCGCATTGAAGCGACGGAAGTGGATATCGCCAGCAAAATTGCCGGGCGTATCGATACCATTCTGGTGAAAGAAGGCCAGTTTGTTCGCGAAGGCGAAGTGCTGGCGAAGATGGATACTCGCGTGTTGCAGGAACAGCGACTGGAAGCCATCGCGCAAATCAAAGAAGCACAAAGCGCCGTTGCCGCCGCGCAGGCTTTGCTGGAGCAACGGCAAAGCGAAACTCGCGCCGCACAGTCGCTGGTTAATCAACGCCAGGCAGAACTGGACTCCGTGGCTAAACGTCATACGCGTTCCCGCTCGCTTGCCCAACGGGGGGCTATTTCTGCGCAACAGCTGGATGACGATCGCGCCGCCGCCGAGAGCGCCCGAGCCGCGCTGGAATCGGCGAAAGCTCAGGTATCGGCTTCTAAAGCGGCTATAGAAGCAGCACGCACCAATATCATTCAGGCGCAAACGCGCGTCGAAGCGGCACAAGCCACTGAGCGGCGCATTGCCGCAGATATCGATGACAGTGAACTGAAAGCCCCGCGTGACGGACGCGTGCAGTATCGGGTTGCCGAGCCTGGGGAAGTGCTGGCAGCAGGCGGTCGGGTGCTAAATATGGTCGATCTCAGCGACGTCTATATGACCTTCTTCCTGCCAACTGAACAGGCAGGCACGCTGAAACTGGGCGGCGAAGCCCGGCTGATCCTCGATGCCGCGCCAGATCTGCGTATTCCTGCGTCCATCAGCTTTGTCGCCAGCGTCGCCCAGTTCACGCCAAAAACCGTCGAAACCAGCGATGAACGACTGAAACTGATGTTCCGTGTCAAAGCGCGTATCCCACCGGAATTACTCCAGCAGCATCTGGAATATGTCAAAACCGGTTTGCCGGGCGTAGCGTGGGTACGGGTGAATGAAGAACTTCCGTGGCCTGACGACCTGGTGGTGAGGTTGCCGCAATGACGCATCTGGAACTGGTTCCCGTCCCGCCTGTCGCGCAACTGGCGGGCGTGAGCCAGCATTATGGAAAAACTGTTGCGCTGAACAATATCACTCTCGATATTCCGGCCCGCTGCATGGTTGGGCTGATTGGCCCGGACGGCGTCGGGAAGTCGAGTTTGTTGTCACTGATTTCCGGTGCCCGCGTCATTGAGCAGGGCAACGTGATCGTGCTGGGCGGCGATATGCGCGACCCGAGGCATCGCCGCGACGTCTGCCCGCGCATTGCCTGGATGCCGCAGGGACTGGGCAAAAACCTCTACCACACCTTGTCGGTGTATGAAAACGTCGATTTTTTCGCCCGCCTGTTCGGTCACGACAAAGCAGAGCGGGAAGTACGAATTAATGAACTGCTGACCAGCACCGGTTTAGCACCGTTTCGCGATCGTCCGGCAGGGAAACTCTCTGGCGGGATGAAGCAAAAACTGGGGCTGTGCTGTGCGTTAATCCACGACCCGGAACTGTTGATTCTTGATGAGCCTACGACGGGGGTTGACCCGCTCTCCCGCGCCCAGTTCTGGGATCTGATCGATAGCATTCGCCAGCGGCAGAGCAATATGAGCGTGCTGGTTGCCACCGCCTATATGGAAGAGGCGGAACGCTTCGACTGGCTGGTAGCGATGAATGCCGGAGAAGTACTGGCGACTGGCAGCGCCGAAGAGCTGCGGCAGCAAACGCAAAGCGCCACGCTGGAAGAAGCATTTATAAATCTGTTACCGCAAGCACAACGGCAGGCGCATCAGGCGGTAGTGATCCCACCGTATCAACCTGAAAACGCAGAGATTGCCATCGAAGCGCGCGATCTGACCATGCGTTTTGGTTCCTTCGTTGCCGTTGATCACGTCAATTTCCGCATTCCACGCGGGGAGATTTTTGGCTTCCTCGGTTCGAACGGCTGCGGTAAATCCACCACCATGAAAATGCTTACCGGACTGCTGCCTGCCAGCGAAGGTGAGGCGTGGCTGTTCGGGCAACCGGTTGATCCAAAAGATATCGATACTCGCCGTCGGGTGGGCTATATGTCGCAGGCGTTTTCGCTCTATAACGAACTCACCGTGCGGCAAAACCTGGAGTTACATGCCCGTTTGTTTCACATTCCGGAAGCGGAAATTCCCGCGCGAGTGGCTGAAATGAGCGAGCGTTTTAAGCTCAACGACGTTGAAGATGTTCTGCCGGAGTCATTGCCGCTCGGCATTCGCCAGCGGCTTTCGCTGGCGGTGGCGGTGATTCATCGCCCGGAAATGTTAATCCTCGATGAGCCTACTTCTGGCGTCGATCCAGTGGCGAGGGATATGTTCTGGCAGTTAATGGTCGATCTTTCGCGCCAGGACAAAGTGACCATTTTCATCTCCACCCACTTTATGAACGAAGCGGAACGCTGCGACCGCATCTCACTAATGCACGCCGGAAAAGTGCTTGCCAGCGGTACACCGCAGGAACTGGTTGAGAAACGCGGAGCCGCCAGTCTGGAAGAGGCATTTATCGCCTATTTGCAGGAAGCGGCAGGGCAGAGCAACGAAGCCGAAGCGCCGCCTGTGGTACATGACACCACCCACGCGCCGCGTCAGGGATTTAGCCTGCGACGTCTGTTTAGCTACAGCCATCGCGAAGCACTGGAACTGCGCCGCGATCCGGTACGTTCGACGCTGGCGCTGATGGGAACGGTGATCCTGATGCTGATAATGGGTTACGGCATCAGTATGGATGTGGAAAATCTGCGCTTTGCGGTGCTTGATCGCGACCAGACCGTCAGTAGCCAGGCGTGGACGCTCAATCTCTCCGGTTCCCGTTATTTTATCGAACAGCCGCCGCTCACCAGTTATGACGAGCTTGATCGTCGGATGCGTGCGGGCGATATCACGGTGGCGATTGAGATTCCACCCAATTTCGGGCGCGATATCGCGCGTGGTACGCCTGTGGAACTCGGTGTCTGGATCGACGGTGCGATGCCCAGTCGCGCCGAAACGGTAAAAGGTTACGTGCAGGCCATGCACCAGAGCTGGCTACAGGATGTGGCGAGTCGGCAATCCACGCCCGCGAGCCAAAGCGGGCTGATGAATATTGAGACGCGCTATCGCTATAACCCGGACGTAAAAAGCTTGCCAGCGATTGTTCCGGCGGTGATCCCGCTGTTGCTGATGATGATTCCGTCGATGTTAAGCGCCCTTAGCGTAGTGCGGGAAAAAGAGTTGGGGTCGATTATCAACCTTTACGTGACTCCTACCACCCGTAGCGAATTTTTGCTTGGCAAACAGCTGCCGTACATCGGGCTGGGGATGCTGAACTTTTTCCTGCTCTGTGCCTTGTCGGTGTTTGTGTTTGGCGTGCCGCATAAAGGCAGTTTCCTGACGCTCACCCTGGCGGCGCTGCTGTATATCATCATCGCCACTGGTATGGGGCTGCTGATCTCCACCTTTATGAAAAGCCAGATTGCCGCCATTTTCGGTACGGCGATTATCACGTTGATTCCGGCGACGCAGTTTTCCGGGATGATCGATCCGGTAGCTTCGCTGGAAGGTCCAGGACGTTGGATCGGCGAGGTTTACCCTACCAGTCATTTTCTGACTATCGCCCGCGGGACGTTCTCGAAGGCGCTGGATCTGACGGATTTATGGCAACTTTTTATCCCGTTGCTGATAGCCATTCCACTGGTGATGGGCTTAAGCATCCTGCTGCTGAAAAAACAGGAGGGATGATGCGCCATTTACGCAATATTTTTAATCTGGGTATCAAAGAGTTGCGCAGTCTGCTTGGTGATAAAGCGATGCTGACGCTGATTATTTTCTCGTTTACGGTGTCGGTTTATTCATCAGCGACCGTCACGCTAGGATCGTTGAACCTCGCGCCGATCGCCATTGCTGATATGGATCAATCGCAGTTATCGAACCGGATCGTTAACAGCTTCTACCGCCCGTGGTTTTTGCCCCCGGAGATGATCACCGCCGATGAGATGGATGCCGGGCTGGACGCCGGGCGCTATACCTTCGCGATAAATATTCCGCCTAATTTTCAGCGTGATGTCCTCGCCGGACGTCAGCCGGATATTCAGGTGAACGTCGATGCCACGCGCATGAGCCAGGCATTCACTGGCAACGGTTATATCCAGAATATTATCAACGGTGAAGTGAACAGCTTTGTCGCTCGCTACCGTGATAACAGCGAACCGTTGGTATCGCTGGAAACCCGCATGCGCTTTAACCCGAACCTCGATCCCGCATGGTTTGGCGGGGTGATGGCGATCATCAACAACATTACCATGCTGGCGATTGTGTTGACCGGATCGGCGCTGATCCGCGAGCGTGAACACGGCACGGTGGAACACTTACTGGTGATGCCGATAACGCCGTTTGAGATCATGATGGCGAAGATCTGGTCGATGGGGCTGGTGGTGCTGGTGGTATCGGGATTATCGCTGGTGCTGATGGTAAAAGGCGTGCTGGGCGTACCGATAGAAGGCTCGATCCCGCTGTTTATGCTTGGCGTGGCGCTCAGTCTGTTTGCCACCACGTCAATCGGCATTTTTATGGGGACGATAGCGCGTTCAATGCCGCAACTGGGGCTGCTGGTGATTCTGGTGCTACTGCCGCTGCAAATGCTTTCCGGTGGCTCCACGCCGCGCGAAAGTATGCCGCAGATGGTGCAGGACATTATGCTGACCATGCCGACGACACACTTTGTCAGCCTCGCGCAGGCCATCCTCTACCGGGGTGCCGGATTCGAAATCGTCTGGCCGCAGTTCCTGACGCTAATGGCAATTGGCGGCGCGTTTTTCACCATCGCGCTGCTGCGATTCAGGAAGACGATTGGGACAATGGCGTAATTACGGGCTTAATCTTCCTTCGGCAAGCACTGCAAATGCCCGTGCCGCACGCCGCGCTGGGCGATAACGTCATCGGCAAAATGCTGCACGTCGCCCATGTCACCTTTCAGCACGGCGATTTCCAGACAGTCGTCGTGATTAATGTGCACATGCAGAGTAGCAACCGAGAGATCGTGGTGATGGTGCTGCGTGGAGACAATACGGCTGGCTAAGTCGCGTTTTTCGTGTTCATACACATACGACAGCACCGCGAAACCTTGTGTGCCGTGCTGCTGGGTGGCCTCCTGCGCCAGAGCGCTACGCAAAATATCGCGGATCGCCTCGGAACGGTTGTTATAACCACGACGCTGGCTCAGGCTGTCCAGCGTCTCCAGTAAATCGTCATCAAGGGTGATGGTGACTCGTTGCATTGACTTAAACCTTTTCTGTGGCGCGACGGCGCACTGGGAATGCGGGTAATACCGCGTTTTGTAGCACACGTCCGGCGTCAGAGGAAAAGGTTAATTTATCTCCCACTACCTGGGTTTCGACAATTTGCCCGTTATCCATCACCATCACCCGCTGACAGAAGCGCTCCACCAGACGTAAGTCGTGGGTGATAAACAGGCAGGCGGTGCCAAACTGCTGTTGCAGCTTTTTCAGCAGGCGAATGACGCCCGCCTGTAACACGAGATCAAGGTTGGAAACGGCTTCATCCAGAATCAGCAGTTTCGGTTCGACCGCCAGCGCACGTGCCAGGCAGACGCGCTGGAGCTGACCGCCGCTTAACTGCGGTGGGCGTTTGTCGAGCACGCTATCGTCAAGATCGACCGCCTTCAGCATTTCGCTGGCGCGCGCCAGTTGTTCCGATTTTTTCAGCGCCAGCAGGTGGCGCATCGGTTCACGCAGGATCTCGCGCACGGTTTTGCGCGGATTCACGGCGCTGATGGAGTCCTGAAACACCATTTGAATATCACGGCGGAACGCTTTACGTTGCGCGCGATTGAGTTTCGCCAACGGTTCGCCGCGCCAGCTAATATTTCCCTGTGAGGGCGACTCTAACCCTACCAGCAGCCGCGCGAGGGTACTTTTTCCGCAGCCGCTGCGTCCCAGCAGGGCGACGGTTTCACCGCTTTTTAGGGTCAGCGAAACGTTATTGAGCACTGCCTGATGCTGGTGCTTACCGCTGAATCCACCGTGTGCGTACTGGTGTGAAAGGTCGGAGACGTTAAGTAAAGTCATGATGCCAGCTCCATGCCATAAAGCGCGAGGTGAGCAGAAACCAGGCTGCGCGTTACCGCATGTTTGGGGGCATTAAACAGCGTTTCGACATCGCCCTGCTCAACAATCTTACCGTGAGACATTACCGCCACATCGTCTGCCAGACGCGCTACCACGCCCATATCATGGGTAACCAGCAGCATTCCCGGCGCTTGTTTTTGCATAATGCTTTCCAGCAGATCCAGAATGCGTGCTTGCGCTACTACATCAAGATCGGTGGTCGGTTCATCGGCGATGATAAACGGTGATTCACATAGCACTGCCATCGCAATCATCATGCGCTGCAACATGCCGCCGCTCATCTCGAACGGGTACAGCTTCAGCACGCGTGCGGCGTTTTCCAGCCCTACCGCTTCTATAGCGGCGATAAGCGTGGCGTCATCGGCGGGTTTCCCCAGTGCCTGGCAAGTTTCCCGCGCGTGCGTGTGCATGGTGTGCAGCGGATTAAAGGCACTGCGCGGGTTCTGCATGATAGTGGCAATTTTGATACCGCGCAGGGCGCAGGGAGAAACCGGTTTGCCATCGGCCAAAATTTCCCCCGCCGTCTGGCGAACGCCAGCGGGCAGAATGCCCAGCGTCGCAGCGCAGGTCAGCGACTTCCCGCTACCACTACCGCCGACTAACGCCAGCACGCGCCCGCGTTGCAGGGTTAACGATACGCCGTGCACCAGCGGTTGCGCGGCCTGTAGCGCGATATTACGTAGTTCAATCTGTTGCGGCATTAGTGTGCGTGCTCCGTCACCAGATGAGGGTCCAGATGATCGCGCAGTGCGTCACCCACCAGGTTAAAGGCCATCACGCTGATAAACAGCGCCAGTCCCGGCCAGAACATTTGCAGCGGCTGGGTCCAGATATACTGACGTGCATCGTTAATCATCACGCCCCATTCGGCGGTCGGGGCGGTCACGCCGAGACCGAGGAAGGACATCCCCGCGACGTGTAGCATCATATGGCCGATATCCAGCGTCGCCAGCACCAGCAGTGAAGGGATCACCGCGCCCGCCAGATGATCGATAAACACCCGCACATGGCCTGCGCCAGAAAGCCGTGATGCCAGCACAAACTCGCGCTGGCGCAGTGAAATCACCAGACTGCGCACCATGCGCGCGTACCACGCCCAGTGCGACAGGGCGATGGCGATAATCACATTGGTCAACCCGGTGCCGAGCACGCCGACCATAAAGAACGACAGAATCGACGTCGGGAAGGTCATAAACATATCCGCCACGCGCATGGTGGCCTGATCAACGCGCCCGCCAATCAGCCCGGCGCTGCCGCCAATAATCAGCCCTAACGCCAGCACCAACAGCAGGCATGCCATTACCGAGCCAAGCGACACACGGGTCGCCGCCATCAGCCGTGAGAAAATATCGCGTCCTAAGTGATCGGTGCCCAGCCAGTGCTGTGCATCCGGAGAAAGCAGACGCGACGGCAAATCAATGACCTGGGGATCGTATGGCAGCCACCACTGGCTGGTGAGCGCAATCAGTGCCAGCAGGGCGATAATGATGAGCGCCAGGCGTACCGACCAGCGAGAAGAGAGGAAAAAGTTCACGCGTGCGCTCCTTCATGACGACGAATGCGCGGGTCCAGCGCGGCGTTGAGCAAATCGACAATCAAATTACAGACCACAAAAACCACCACCATCATCAGCGTAAAGCATTGGATCACCGGATAGTCACGGTTGAAAATCGCCGACACCGCATATCGCCCGACGCCCGGCCAGGCAAAGATGTTTTCGATAATCATCGTCCCGCCAATCAGTTCGCCAATGTGCATCCCCACGGCGGTGATCATCGGCAGCGAGGCATTGCGCAGGATATGGCGGCGTTCGGTCTGTTTGTCGTTCAGGCCGCGCAGCCGCGCCCAGGTCACATGACGCTGACCGGCGACGTCCAGCATGCTGGCGCGCAGCAGACGCGCGTTAATCGCCAGCGACATAAAGGCGATGGAAACCGCAGGCAAAATGATATGCTGCCAGCCGCCGTAACCCATCGCGGGCAGCCATTGCAGATACACTGAAAATGCCATCACCAGTAAAAACGCCAACCAGAAGTTAGGCATCGACACGCCAAGAAACGCGATAAAACGCACGGCGAAATCCGGCAGGCGGTCGCGATGGCGCGCCGCCCAGATGCCGAGCGGCACGGAAGTGAGCAGAATTAACACTAGCGCCGCGCCCGCCAGTTCCAGCGTGGCGGGCAGGAAGGTCAGCATATCGTCCAGCACCGGGCGTTGGCTGGCGAATGAGATACCAAAGTCAAGATGCAGCGCTTTCCACAACCAGGTTCCGTACTGCACGTACAACGGCTGATCCAGCCCCAGCATGGTGCGGGTAGACGCCAGCATTTCCGGCGTCGGCGGTAGGTTAGACAGACGCAGATAATCGAGCGCCGGGTCGCCGGTGCCGAGGCGCAGCATCAGAAAAATGATCACCGAGGCGGCGAGCACCATCGGGATCAGCAGCAGAAAGCGGCGTAATACATAACGCAACATTAAGGTTTCACCGGTTTAATCTGTTCGAACGGGATTTCGGTGGCGATCGGCGCGTAGGGGATGTTACCCAGTTCCGGTTTTGAAACCACCATCATTGAGATATAGCTGATGGGCAGATAAACCGCCTCGTCATGCAGACGGGTCAGAATGTCGCGATACAGTGCCTGACGTTGTGTTTCGTCGTGTGTCGCCAGCACTTCGCCAATCTCTTTATCAATCAGTGGCTTGTCGGCTAAACCTTGCTGTGCCTGGAAGTCAGCGTGCGACGGTACGCGCATTGAACTCAGGAAGGCGTGTGGATCGTATGGCGCGCCCCAGGTACGGTGGAAAATCATGCCAAAACGACCGTCGCGCTGACGAGCATAGATACTGCTCTCTTCTTCGCCGATCAGCGTGACATCCGCGCCAATCTGGCGCATATCAGCCTGAATGATTTCGGCCATTGATTTGCTTAACGCATCGGTGCCGATGAACGACAGTTCAATGCGCAGCGGCTGACCATTTTTCTCGCGGATGTCTTTGCCTGCGGGCAGCGTCCAGCCTGCTTGTTCCAGCAACGCTTTCGCTTTCTGCGGATCGTACTGGCGCGGTTTCAGGCCGAGATTGGCATAGGGCACGGAAGGGGCAAACAGGGTGTCGGCGACCTGCTGGGTACTATACAACGCGTTATCGATCAGCGATTTTTTGTTTACCGCGTAATTGAGCGCTTCACGTACGGCCAGCTCGTTGGTGGGGGCTTTGGCAGTATTGAGCGCCAGCATCACGGTTTCGATCGGCTGTGACAGTTGGGTGTGGTAAGCCGGGTTCTGGCTAAAGCGGGCGAAGGTATCGAGCGGTAATAGCCCTTCATTACCGTATAGTAGATCGATATCGCCGGTTTCAAACGCTACTGCGCGGGTAGTCGGGTCTGGGATGACGTTAAAAGTGATCTTCTTAATCGCCGGCTTTTCGCCCCAGTAGTTTTCGTTACGGACGAAGACATCGTACTGATTCAGTTTCGATTCCTGCAAAACCCACGGCCCGGTGCCAATCGGCGCTTTAATCCCATTCATGGTTTCATGGTTTTTAAACTGCGAGGGGGCGATAAAGCGGAAAGGACGGGGCAGGGCCAGTTCTTGCAGGAAAGGGTAGTAGGCGCTTTTCAGGGTGATTTGCAGCTCGGTTTTACTGAGAGCTTTGACATCAACAATCTGGTTTGCCAGCTCCAGCCAGGCGTGACGTTGACGGTTGTCGAGCACAGCGCGGAAGTTTTCTGCCGCGGCCTCTGCATCAAACGGTTCACCGTTAGAGAATTTCACATCATCACGCAGGGTGAAGGTCCAGGTTTTGCCATCTTCTGAATGGGTCCAGCTTTTTGCCAGCCACGGGATCACCGAACCGTCTGCCTGATATTTCACCAGTGGTTCATAAACCATGCTCTGGGCGAACATCTGGTTGGGTGTGTAAAGGTGCGGGTTTAGTGGCCCGACATTCACCGGCCAGGCGGTGGTGATTTCATCTGGTGCAGCGGCATGGACGATAAAAGACGCACAAGCCAGCAGCGCAAATAGAGTGCGGCGGAGTGTGGAGAACATGGTAACCCCAATGGATTAAAATAGATGGCGGAAATAAGTATGACGATTTTAAGTATTCGTCATACTGATAACCTGTTCTGGATCAATAGATGGGCAGTCGGATGGGCTGATCAGTTAACTGAATCGATCCATTGCACACTGTCGGCGGTGAGCGTAAAGGGAGTAGGGGTGCAGATCGCCAGACTTAAATTTTCAAGCTGACAATGGCTGACTGACAGCGAGGACTGATAGGTGCTGTCTACGCTGACGATTTGCCAGGCGCTGCCGCCACGTTGTTTAACGATAGCTTCTTTGCGTGTCCAGATGCGCCAGAACATTTCCAGTTGCTGATCTGGATGCACGGCGTCCATCTCGGCATGTTCTCCGAGGCTGAACACCGCGTTCGCCAGCCAGCGCCAGTTGGCACGCGGGCGAATCACTTCGATATCGCAGCCGACTTCGCCCTCATCGCTCAACAGTAGGGCAATATCGTCACCGCTATGGCTTAAGTTGAACCATAGCGGCGTTTCCGGCGCGAATGCAGGTTTGCCTTGTTCGCCATAGATGATCTCAGGTAGCGGGGAAAGCGTGTGTGAAAGCAATGCACGCCCCGCCAGCCAGCGTTCGCGCCGTGGACCTTGCGGTGCTTTATCGCGTAAAGCCGGTGGCAGTGGAGCTGCGCTTAAGGTCGAAACTTTCCCCAGAACTATCCGATACATATCAGGGCCAACGTTTTATGATGATGGATGTATTAATGCCGCCAAAGGCAAAGTTGTTACTCTGCAAAAACTCACAATCAATCTTGCGCGCTTCATGCATGATGTAATCCAGCTCGCCACAGTTAGGGTCTGGTTTATTCAGGTTTAGCGTAGGCGCAAACCAGCCTTCTCGCATCATTTGCAGACTAATCCAGGCTTCGAGCGCGCCACAGGAACCAAGCGTATGACCAAAATAGCTTTTCAGCGAGGAGAGCGGCACATTATCACCGTAAATGGCTGCTGTCGCCAGACTTTCTGCCATATCACCACGATCGGTCGCCGTGCCATGCGCTGAAATATAGCCAATATCTTGTGCGCTTAACCCGGCGATTTTCAGCGATTGCTCCATACAATACTGCATGGTTTCTCGCTGTGGTTGGGTGATATGCGCGGCGTCGCAGTTAGTGGCAAAGCCGACGATTTCTCCATAAATGGTCGCACCGCGCGCTTTGGCGTGCTCCAGTTCTTCGAGAATCAGCGTGCCTGCGCCTTCGCCAATCACCAGCCCGTCGCGGTTTTCATCGAACGGTGAAGGGGTGGTTTTCGGCGCGTCATTATGCTGGCTGGTGGCGAAAAGCGTATCAAATACCGCCGCTTCTGAAGGGCATAACTCTTCGGCGCCACCAGCAACCATCACCGTTTGATAACCGTGACGAATGGCTTCCCACGCGTAGCCGATCGCCTGGCTGCCGGAGGTACAGGCGCTGGAGGTTGGGATCACCCGCCCGCGCAGGCCAAAAAATAGCCCGGTATTAACGGCGGTGGTGTGCGGCATCATCTGCACATAGGTGGTGCCAGTGATGTTATTGGTGTGCTTTTCAGTCAGCATGGTGGCGAACTCGCTCACCGGACCGGTACTGCCGGTCGATGAACCGTACGCAATGCCCGTTTCGCCGCTGGTTAATATCGGATCGCCAATCAACCCTGCCTGCTCTAACGCCAGCTCGCTGGCTCGGGTCGACATTTGCGACACGCGGCCCATCGCACGGATACGCTTACGGGTGTAGTGCTCCGGTAGCGTAAAATCATCAATCGGCGCGCCAAGCAGGGTATGCAGGCCATCGTAAACCTGCCACTCCGGCATTTTGCGCACTGCGTTCTCATACGCCAGCAAACGCGCGGAAACGTCCTGCCAGTTTTCACCAAAGGCAGTCACGCCGCCCATTCCTGTAATCACTACGCGACGTGTCATAACATCCCTCCGTTGATGGAAATAACCTGGCGGGTGACGTAACCCGCAATATCAGACATTAAATAACTGGCAAGCCCGGCAACTTCTTCCGCCTGGCCCATGCGTTTCATGGGGATCATCGACATTGCCTCTTTCAGAGCGCTCTCTTCCATTTCGATCATCCCGGTATCAATAAGCCCCGGCGCGATGCAATTGACGGTGATTTTGCGCTTCGCGAGTTCGATAGCCAGTGCTTTTGTTGCGCCGATAATTCCGGCTTTGGCAGCACTGTAGTTCACCTGGCCGCGATTGCCCATTACGCCGGAAACCGAGGACAGCGTGATGATGCGTCCGCCCTGGCGTGCGCCGATCATCGGCATAATGCACGGCTGAATGACGTTGTAGAAACTGTCGAGGTTGGTGTGGATCACCGCATCCCAGTCGTCATCGCTTAAAGCCGGAAAAGCGGCATCGCGGGCGATCCCGGCGTTACTAACCACGCCGTACCAGGCACCGTGTTGCGCGATCTCGTGCTCCAGCACTTCCCGACACTGTTCGCGGTTTGCGACGTCGAAACTGAGCAAACGCCCGTTACCACCGTTGGCGACAATGGCATTCAGCGTTTCCTGAGCGCCTGCGGCGTCACGGTGATAGTGAACGCCAATGTTAAAGCCGTCTGCCGCCAGTTGGCAGGCGATGGCGCGACCAATGCCTTTGCTGGCACCAGTAACCAGAACTGAACGACTCATCAGGACGCTCCTTGTTGAAACAGGGTGGTAAGTTCTTCCGCAGTCGGCTGGAAGGTGTTAATGCGGCCCGTTGCCTCGCCGTCGTTGATGCTGCACTCAAAACTGCCGAAGCGTTCATCTTGCATCAGCAGTTTGACGGTAATGGTCAGCGTCTGGCCTGCGGGCAGAATGCCAGCGGCGCAAAGCAATTCACGCGCGCCCAGTACCATCCCTAACTCAATACTGTTTTTGCCCTGCTGGTGGCGATGCCAGCCAGACCAGACGCCGACGGTTTGCGCCATCAGTTCAAGGGCAAACCAGCCAGGGAGATTGCCGTCCGGGTCGAGAAACGGTGCCAGTACACCACTGGGCGAAACCGTCACGCGGCACACGGCGCTGTCATCGCTGACGCTCACCACTTCTTCCAGCAGCAACATGGGCGCATCGTGGGGCAGATAAGCGCCGGGTGATAAATAGTGGCTCACGAAACCCTCCCGAGCAGAATGCTGGCGTTATTGCCGCCAAAGGCGAAAGAATTGGACAGGATCACCGGACGTGCCAGCGGCTGTGGTTTTTCGATAATGCCGCACGGTGGCAGCGTGGGATCGCGTGGCGACAGGCTGAAGTCCTGAGCGGGCAGCGGTAAATCACGCTCTAAGATCAACGTGCTAATTGCCGCCTCGGTAATGCCCGCCGCGCCCAGCGTGTGTCCGGTCAAATGTTTGGTGGAGCTGCACGGTACGCGTTCGCCAAACAGGGCGTTAACCACCATTGATTCAATCTGGTCGTTGAGTTGTGTGGCGGTGCCGTGCAGGTTGATATAGCCCACCTCATCCGGCGTAAGCTGCGCATCGTTCAGCGCCTGGTTAATAGCGCGGATCGCCCCTTCGCCCTGCGGATGCGGGGCCGAAATATGATAAGCGTCGCTTGATTCACCAACGCCCAGTAACGCGATGGGCTGCGGTTCACGGGTCAGCAGCATTAGCCCCGCGCCTTCGCCAATGGTGATGCCCGCACGGTCACGACCGAACGGCTGACATAAGGTGGGCGACAGCGATTCGAGGCTGTGAAAACCGTTAATCGGCATCCGGCTCAGAGTGTCTGCGCCACCCACAATGGCGGCATCGACCAGCCCCGCTTCGATAAGCCTGCGCCCGCTGATCATCGCTCTGGCGCTGGAAGAGCAGGCGGTTGAAAGAGTATATGCCGGGCCGTCGAGCGCCAGCCAGTGGCTGAGAAAACGCGACGGATCGCCGAGTTCTTGTTGTGCATAGTGCCATGTGGTGCTTGGCTGCCCGTGGGTGCGCAGGTTAACGTGCGTGTCGCCTTCATGCAGGCCGGAGGTGCTGGTGCCAAGCACAATCGCGATGCGCTCGCGGCCATATTTTGCGATGGCGTCATCAACCTGCAGCTGGATCTGCGCCAGCGCCGCCAGCAGGATCTGATTGTTGCGCGAGCGGTGCGCAGCGAATTTTTCCGGGATAAGCGGAAGCTCGCCATCCACGCCAGCCAGGACCGCCTGCGGATGCCCCTGCAACCAGCCTGCGCGTGGGCGCATTCCGGGAGCAACACCGCGAGTCAGGTTGGCTGCGATCTCATCAAGATTATTTCCCAGGGCGTTGATCATGCCAACGGCGGAAATATAAATCATATTAGTCACCTAAGTATTGAATGGTGATGTGGTATTTAAAGACATGCTGCTCAATGCTGATTGGCACGCGTTTTCCTTTGCGATTCAAATAGGTGATTTCCGTGACCAGTTTGCCGCTGGCGTTACGCAGTTCGCGTTTGTCACCGTTGTCACTAAGTGTCCATCCTGCGGGAAGTTGCGGTTGCCAGGCGCTAATCGGCCAGTGGCTGAGCATTACGTCAGCCAGCACCTGACTTGCTGGCGGCAACTGTGGGACGACGATGGATTGCTCGGCGCGTAGCCCTTGCGCATCGTAGGTCACCAGAAACAGACGAATGCCGACTGATGACAGTCCGGCAAGGGTGATTTTCTGGTCGTCGGCATTAAGCATCACCAACAGCGACTGGGTTTTGCCGTTGAAGCTGCCAGTCAACAGTTGTTGGGAATTGACGGCGGGTGAAATCCCCGGCGCAGGCAGCGTGATGCGTGTGCCAGGTTGCAGCCACGCCTGCGGGCGGCCTTCCTGTTCCGGTTGCGAGTGGCTACAGCCGGTGAGGATAAGCGTAGCGGTCAGGGCGAGCGCCCGCCAGAAGGTGGGTTTGATCATTTTTTTGTTCTCTTTTTATCGGGCATAGCCAGCGGCGAAAGCAGGAAGGCGGTGAAAATACCGCTCACCAGCACAATGCCAAAACTGCTGATGGCCTGAGTGGCGCTGAATACCAGCATTCCCAGCGTCAGCAAGGTGGTGAGCATTGCCAGCGTGATCGCCAGTAGGGAAGTTAACGGTGTACCGCGCGGATTACTGAAAAACAGCGTGTAGTTGATGCCGATGCCAAGCACCAGCACCAGCGCCAGCAGCGAAAAGAGATTCACCGCCTGCCCGCTCATCGCCAGCACTGCCAGACCGCAGCCCAGCGAAAGCACCGAAGGCACCAGGCTGATAAGCCCTTTGCGCCAGCCAAGGCGGGCCACTGCGCCGCAGGCAATCACTGCCAGCGCCACCAGCAACAAACCGGTTAAGACGTGGCGGTAAAGTGCGAACAATTCATCAAAAGTGTTTTTGCGATCAACCCAGGCAATGCCCTGGTAATAGCTGGCTGTTTCCTGCAACAACGCGCTACTTTTAACCCCTTCAACCGGCACCAGTACGCCGCTTGCGCCGTTTTCCAGCGTCAGCCACAGCAGACGCCAGCCTTCACTGGCGGGGCTTGCCAGCCATTCATCGACCTTCACTGGCATGGCGTTGAGATCTGGTTTCACCGCCGTCAGCCCGGCATTTTGCAGCGCTTTTGTTACCGTCGGGGCAGACGTTTTCAGCAGATGTAAATCTTCCTCCTGCCGCACCAGGGAGTTCAGCGGAATAGTGCGGTAGTTGCTGATAAGACCGTCTTTTTTCGCTTTCTCCAGCGAGGCGGTAAATGTCTCCAGCCGCCGCAATGTTTGCTGTGGCGAATCGCCGTAAACCACAAACCATTTTTGATCGACGCTTTGTCCGGTCAGGGCGGTAATGGCTTTTTCCTGCGCCAGAATATGCTGCGGCAGCGCCTGTAACTGCGAGATATCGTCATCGACGCGCAGCATTGACATCCCCGCCAGCGAAAACAGCGCCAGCGCGACGGGCAGACCCCGCGACAGTTTTTTATTGCGCCGCCACGCCGCCAGCCAGCGCAGCATCAGCGCCATCGCCGGAACCGGACGCACCGGCAGGCCACGGCACAGCCACGGATGCCAGAACAGAACGGTCAGACAGGAGGCGCTCAACCCGACGGCGGCAAAAATCGCCATCTGGCGAATGCCGGGGAAGGGGGCGAGCATCATAATCAGATACGCCGCCACGGTGGTGAGCAGCGCCAGTAGCAAGGCATTGCGCACTTTCGCCAGGCTTTGCCACGGCGAAACGTCATTGCCGTGCACCATCCGTTCAGTGAGGTAATAGAGCGTGTAGTCAGCGGAAATGCCGATAACGCTCATGCTCATCACCAGCGTCATCAGGTGTAATTCACCGAAAATCAACAAGGTGGCGACCGTTCCCGCCAGCGCGCCAATGCCGATGGAAATCACGCAAAGCAGCAACGGGCGTAAAGAGCGGAACACCGCCACAATCAGTAATATCACCCCCAGCAGCGTTGCCACGCCCAGGGTTGAGATATCCTGCTTCGCCTGTTGACTGGCGTAATCGCTGTAAAATACCGTGCCGCGCGAGAGCAACTGCGCCTGCGGGTAACGCGTTTTCAGATCCTTTTCCAGCGTATTCAGGGTGGTGATGAGCTGGTGGGTTTGCTGCATATCAAACGACGATCCCGCCAGTTCTCCGTGTAGCAGATACCAGTAGTTGCCCTGGGGATCCTGCGTCACCAGCCAGCCGTCCATCAGTCGTAAACGCTGACCGTTTTTCGCCATCGCCAGCTGCGAGCCGCGCATTAACATCAGCGGATCGTTTTGCAGCTCCTTGCCGCTTACCCCGGAGAACGCAGAATAAAGCTGGGAGAGGATCCACTGCGCCTGCGCTTCACCGCCGTTTTGTAGTCGGGCGCGAGTGTCGGGGTCAATCAGGCCGTTGCGATGCTGCCAGAAAAACGCTCCCCACGCCTGCTGGCTGGCGGCATCCATTGGCCCTTTAACATCGCCGAGCGCAGCGGATTTTTGCAGCAGCGTCAGCCATTCCTGAGCGACCAGGGGATTAGCCTCTTTACCGGGGCTGACCAGCCACACCAGTTGGCGGTCCAGACGCTGCATAAAGCCGTCATTCAGCGCCGGGGGAATATCGCCCATCGCCTGTTTGGGTAACATAGCCAGCACGCTACTGTTCAGTCGTGATTGCGGCAGCAGGATCAGCAACGCCGCTGCCATGACCAGGCAGATGATCCCCCATAACAGCGCCGGGCGTTTACTGGGCGGCAAAACGTTGGCGTTCGTCATCGGTCAGTTGCGCTGGCGTCAGTTGATGTTGGGTAAGAGCGATATCGGTGCGATCGCCCTGTTTATCATTAAGCTGAATGCTCTCCAGATAGGTTTGCCCGGCGAGATCGATGGTATTGAAAATTTTATCCAGCGGCGTGGTGGTCGGCGTCAGGCGCAGCGTCCAGCGGCCTTCGCCTTTGTCAGCAAATTCGACGCGGAAGTTTTGTTCCAGCACTTTGCGATCGGCCTGGAACAGCGCGCGCAGCAGGTGGTTAAACTGGAACATCTGCGGGTTATTTTCTGCCGTGATGATTTGTGGCGGCTGACCGTTGATCACCTGCACCATGCGTTTATCGTCCAGTAATAGCTGCATGGGGAACGGTGAGGTTTGATCCCACAACAGCCCCTGGTCGCGGGCGATCAACATCTGCCCCTGCGATCGCAGCGGTTGCGGCAGATCTTTAATCGTCCGGGTTTGATCGAAATGGGCGCGGATCACCGGCTGTTCGGTAAAGCGTTGCTGAAGATCGTCCAGGGTCAGGGCGCTCACAAACGGGCTAATCAGCAGCGCCAGCAGCGGTAAAAATTTCATGGTTTGACTCCCATGCGTTCAAACAGAATATCGGGGCTGACAAAGCACAGTTCGCGGCTTTGCTCGTCGACCGCGACCTGAATGGTGTATCCGGTGGTGGCGCGTTTGCCCGTTTCGGCATCGAAAATCTGATAGCCAATTCGCAGGCGGTTTTCGAACTCTTCGATATGCGCACGCACGCGGATGCGTTGCTCAAAGGTGAGGGCGTGGCGATATTTCACCCGCGCATCGACCACTGGCCACAAATAACCCGACTCTTTCATCTGCCGATAGCCGTAATTGAACTGGTTGAGCAGCGCCTCGCGGGCCACTTCAAAGTAGCGAAAATAGTTACCGTGCCAGGCCACGCCCATCATATCGACGTCGTGAAATGGAATGATCAGCTCGACTTCAGCGGTAAATCGGGGATCGTTAAGCACCCTTTACTCCTTGTCCTGGACTTCCGGCAGTTGCCAGAAATCGAAAAAATTAAACCAGTCGAGGGGCGACTGGAGCGCGTGATGTTCCAGACGCGCGGCGTAATGATCGATAGCGTTTTGCAGCGCCTGCTGGCGTTCGCCACGCGGCAACAGCAGCGGGTCGGCAAAGGTTTCGCAGTTAATATGCAGCTTGCCGTGCTGGCGCAGGGCGAAAATCAGATTCACCGGGCAGCGCAAAATAGACGCGAGAATAAACGGCCCCTGTGGGAAGGGCGCAGGCTGGCCCATAAACGAACTCCAGCAGACGCGCCAGTCGCCGCCGCGTTGCGGGTTGATGGCGATGCGGTCACCAACAATCGCCACCCATTCGCCGTTATCCAGCTTCTCTTTTAGCAGGATGGCGGTGTCCGGGCCGATATCCGTCACCGGCATCAGGTTAATGCCTGCCTGAGGAGCCATCTCCTGCATTATCTGTTTAAAGCGTTGGGCGTTTTCGCTAAACACCAGCGCGTTAATGGTTTTGTAGCCCTGAATTTTTGCCAGCGCCCGGCACACTTCCACATCGCCAAGATGCGAGGCCAGCAGCAATTTGCCGCGCGGATCGCTGACGTTAAGTGCCGCTTCTGCGCCTGGTGCAAACAGCACATCACGCCCGAGTTGCAGCTCGCCGCGCCAACTGGCGATTTTGTCGAGCATGGCGTTGCCGAAACGTAGAAAGTGCTGATAGCTGTTGAGTTTTGCTGCCTGTGGTTGATGCTGGCGCACACGGGCGAGCCAGTCTTGCGACGCTTTGCGCGCCCGGCTGGCGGTGAGCCAGTAGACGCCCACCACCGGATAAAGCAGCGCGGTAAACGCCGTTCTTCCCAGCAGGCGCCAGACCAGCAGCATCAGGCGCATTCCCCATAATCCTTTCACTTCGCTCTGCCGCGCCCAGTGGCTGGAAGAGTGGCGCATCAGCAGCGAAGGAATACGCGGCAACATGCCGAAAAACAGGCGCGTGTGCATGAGCGAGATGCGGACGTTATCTTTCAGGGCATCAAAGTGCGAAAGCCCGTCCAGCGGATAGGTGACGCGGGTCGGCACGAAATAGCTGGTGTTTCCCTGCCAGTAGAGGCGCACCATCACTTCGGTGTCGAAATCCATCCGCTTGCCGATGGTGGCGTGTTTTGCCAGTTGCAGCGTTGGCGCAACCGGATAAACGCGAAAGCCGCACATGCTGTCTTTCAGTTGCAGGGAGAGCGTTTCGACCCATACCCAGATGTGGGTGACCCAGCGCCCGTACAGCCGTGAGCGGGGGATGGAGTCATCGTAAATTGGCTGGCCGGAGATCAGTGCCGCAGGGTGTTGTTCAGCGAGTGCCAGCAGTTTGGGGATATCTTCAATCGCGTGCTGACCGTCGGCATCTACCTGTACCGCATGGCTGAACCCCGCGTCTGCCGCTGCCTGTAAGCCGCGCATTACCGCCGCGCCTTTGCCTGCGTTTTCTGCCAGGCGAATTAATGTCACGCCAGGCTGTTCGGCAACCAGATTATCCAGTTGCTGTTGCGTGGCGGCATCGCTGCCGTCATCCACCACAATACAGGGCAGATTAAATGGCTTAAGACGCGCCAGCACGCCCGGCATCATTGCGCCGTGGTTGTAGCAGGGGATCAACACGCAGGGAGAAAAGTTTACCGACATAGGCGGATCTTCCCGCTACTGGCGGTGTGGCGGGCGTCACCGTCGTGACGCTGATAACTAAAGCTCAGAATCTGGCGTTCTTCCTGCCAGCTAAGCGTGAGTGTGACGCGGTTATCCGGCAGCAATGGAGCCTGGAATTTGATGTTCTGAATGGAGTGAAAACGCCAACCGGGCGCGAGCAGGGCAAGCGCGTAACTCATCGCCCAGTCGATTTGCGCCACGCCAGGGAGTAATGGTTGTACGGCAAAATGACCGCGAAACCAGAACAGATCTGCCCTGAGATGCAAAACAATCTCAAGGTGATTCACTTGTGCCTGATGGCGCTCGATTTCATGGGGCTTCATGAAATAACTCCTGTAATTGCGCATAGACACGCTTGTTCATACTGTTTACTGGCATTTCATCAATAACGCGCCAGTAACGCGGAATAGCAACTGGCTCCAGCGTCGGGCGCAGTAATCGCCGCCAGGCCATTTCCTGGCTGTGCCCGCCGCCGTTTTGCCATTGCAGGCGAGCTTCGTCATCCAGCACCAGCAAAACGCCAATACTCTGACGTCCGCCGCGCGTAACGGGAACTGCCGCCGCCTCGCGAATACCGTCCAGCGCCAGCAGACGTTGTTCTACTTCCTGGAGTGAAATACGTTTTTCTTCAATCTTAACGATGCGCCCACGACGCCCCATCAGATGGAACTGACCGTCCTGGCTAAACTGCAAGAGATCATCGAGTAACAGGCCGTTATCTTCCGCTATCAGCGGTGAAAAGAGGCGAAATGCTTCACCTTCGGCCTGGAACTGCACACCTGGGAAGGGTAGCCAGCGGCGTTGCTCTTGTTCGCGGTAACGCCAGGCGATGACGCCGGTTTCCGTGCTGCCGTAGATTTCATCAGGCCAGACGCGCAGCCAGCTCGCGGTATATTGTACGTCCTGCCACGGCAGCTCACCGCCAGCAGAGAGAAGCACCTGAACGGGCGGCGGAGAAAGCTGGGTATCCAGCCGTTTCAAAAATGCCGGGCTGCTGATGAAGATATAGCGATGCTGGTGACTCAATGCGGCAAACTGTTCGACATACCAGAGCATGGCGGCGTGCAGCGGTAATCCCAGCGCCATTGGCAGGAAAACGCGAAAAGTCAGGCCGTACAAATGCTGCGGCAATACGGAACCGACGACACGACATCCGGCAAGACGTGCGCCTAATCGTTCAGCCAGCAGTTCTGCTTCACGGTCCAGCAAATGAACAGGTTTAATTACCCGCTTTGGCTGCCCCGTAGAACCGGAGGTAAACAGCTCGATATAAGCGTCTGGCGCTATAGCGGCAAAGGTGAATGATTGTGTCGCGACTTGTGGGGAGCTTGCTACCAACAGCAATGAACCTTGCCAGTTAAGTTCGCTGTCGCTAAGCACACCATCGAACAGTTCACGTTGCTCGTTAAGCTGGATGACGCGGTTATGCCCCGGAAGCACCGGTGTTTTTCCGGCGTGTAGCGTGGCGAGCAGGGCAACGATAAACAGATAGCAGTCCTCAAAGCACAGCGCCCAGCGTTCACCTGGTTGTTGCTGTAAACGGCAGATAAGTTGCGAGACATCGTGACGCAAATCGCCCAGCGTCCAGGTGCTTTCGTCCAGCCACGCAATGGGCGTGTCATCAGGGCGTGGCGCAGTCAGCCAGCGTGCAAGCGGTAAGGTCTGCTTCATGAGCGATCTCTTTTCATCACCTGACGGCGCACCAGCCATTCACCAGCCATTAACGTCCCCATCAACAAATAAGCAATCATGCCGTTCCAGGCAGTCCATAACGACATATCGCCATGCAGCGCGGTAAAGAGGGCAATTCCGCCGTTGATGATGAAAAAGCCGCACCAGATTTGCGTGACGTGGCGGGTATAGCGCACGCCCTTTTCCGGGAGGTCTGGCTCCTGCAAACGCGCCAGCCGCTCAACAATTGGCATTGCCGACCACAGCGAACCGCCAAAAACCGCCAGCATTACCGCGTTAACCACTACCGGGTAAAACAGCAGTAGCTGGTGCGTTTTCAACAGAAAGCTGGCGACACACAAGGCGATACCCACGACAGCGACGATTTGTGTGACGGCTTGTAGCGGCTCGGCCTGGCAACGAGTCTGGCGCAGGCGCAATAAAAGCAGCAGCGCCATCAGCGGCAACAGCCAGTGCAGGCCGTTATGTGCCAAACCAAGCCAAATCACAAACGGCCAGGCGAGCAGTAATAATCCGGTCAGCAGTTTAATAATCGGTAGCGAGCGAATGCCCGACATCAGATCAGGCTTCTTGTAGCAGGCGTTCTACGGCCTCTACGACATCCTGGACTGTACGCACTGCTTTAAACTCTTCCGGCTTGATTTTCTTACCGGTTTTCTTTTGCAGATGCACAATCATGTCAACGGCGTCGATGCTGTCCAGTTCCAGATCTTCGTACAGGCGCGCTTCAGGTTTGATGTCCTGCGGATCGATTTCAAACAGCTTAACCAGCAGAGCTGAGACTTCCTGATAGACGGTTTGTTGTTCTGTCATGATGGCTTTCCTCACGCACGTTGTGCAGCAATAAAAGAGGCCAGAGTGGCGACAGAGAAAAAGTGCTGACGCATCTCTTCACTTTCCGCAGAAAGTACAACGCCATATTCATTTTTTACTGCCAGCCCCAGTTCCAGGGCATCGATGGAATCCAGCCCTAAACCGTCGCCGAACAGCGGCGCATCGGTCTCGATATCATCAGGAGTCAACTCGTCCAGATTGAGGGTGCTGATGATGAGGTTTTTAATTTCCAGATAAAGCGCTTGCATTATTTATTCCTGAGAGAGGTAAACAACCTTGTTGTAATTGAAGCAAAAGATGCCGGTTTAACTGCCTTGCTGCCAGCGCCGGTTCTTGTGAAGTTGCAACGTAAAATTTATTGATTTCAACCCGATCATGGACTTCAACCGTAAAAAACGGCCTGGCAGGTGGAACGTCATACCATTTACTTTGTTTATCCAGCAGATGCTCGCTACAGCCGATCGTCACGATGCGTAAATCGCTGGCACAGCGCACGGCAATATTCGCCGCCCCGCGCTGCAGCGTCATTTTTTCACCGGGCTTCGTTCGCGTGCCTTCGGGGAAAATCAAGATAGTGTCGCCCTGTGCCAGTCGCTGTTGGCAGCGGGGTAACAGGGTTTCAGCTTCGCTGTTGATTAAATAATCTGCCGCCCGCACAACGCCGCCAAGAAAAGGATTTTTTAACAGCGCGCTTTTCACCAGGCAGTCAGTTTCTGGCATGACTGACGCCAGCAGTACGTAATCGATAAGCGTGGGATGATTAGCTACGACGAGGCAACCGCGTTCCTGACGTAAAATTTCAGCGCCATCAATACGATAATCCAGCACGCCAAGCCCTTTCGCGACAGTTAAAAACAGGCGAAAACTGGCGGCAATGCTGCGACGCGCCAAACGACGGCGGCGGGAAGTATCCCACACCAAAACTAACAATATGTTAAACCACACGACAGAAAGCAGCAGGCCGCCGAGACCAAACAGGGCAAAACACAACCCGGTCATAACCAGTCGCCATGTCCATTCCAGGCGTGACATCAGCTTACTCATCTACGGCTCCAGCGCCACTGTACGCGCTCACCAGGAAGTGAAAAAGCATCTGAATTTTGTAAATAGTGCTGTAAAAACAACATGCTTTGCGGCAGTGTTGTTTCATTGCCCGCAATGGCTGGCTGTGTTTCACATTGCCACTCATCGCCAGCTTCAATCACCAGCGCAACAGCATATGGCCAGGTCGGCATTTCTGCTGGGAGCTGCGGATGATAGAACTCAGGTAGAAAGCCATCAAAATCGACCATCAACACGCGCTGGTATCCCGCTTGTAACAGGCTAAGCACTTCACACAAACCTTGCTGGAAAGTGTCGCGACCAGCCGAAAGCGATGAGGAAACGATCGGTTGTTTGGCCGCAATGGTCAGGTTACCCACGGAAGAGTTGTGTACGGAGAGCGCGAAGTCCGTCGGAGAGAGCGCCTGTTCGGTTGCCAGTGCATGAACAATGCGGTAATTGCGCTCCAGCTCGCCATGACGACTGGTATACAAAACGGCGTCTGGCTGATGGTGGCGTAGCATTGCCAGACCGCACTCCACGGCCAGTTTGCTGCCAGAACTGAGACGGCGGGCGGTCATCATTGGCAGTTCACTTAATTTTGCCAATGGTGCGGCAGGGTCAACCGCCCACGGCTGGCGCGACCATGCTTGCCATTGCTGGGCTTCGCTAAGTCCAGGCGCCAGTGCCTTCCAGTCGGTAATATTTAATGTAAATTTCATCAACGCGCGCCCGCGGTAAACCAAAATTATTAAGTGACGATTATTTCTTTTGGCATATCAATAATGTATGCCCAACGCCTAAATTATCGTGGCGCTCTGCTACCTGAAATCCTGCTTTATTCAGATAGTCGTAAAATTTCTCTGCGCTATAGAAACGGCTGTTACCGTTTGCCATGCAGGTAAAATAAAGTGAGGACGCGTTCAGGCTAAATGATGCTGCTTCAAACCGCTGCGCATCCCAGAACAACTCCATGATGCAAACTTTTGCGCCAGGCTTCATTACGCTGGCGATTTTGCTGAGTATGCTAATTATTTGTTCGGGTGAAAAACAGTCTAAAAATTGGCTCATCCACCAGATATCAGCCTCGCCCGGTAATGGGGCATCGCTTAGCATATCCACCGCATGGAAATCTATGCGATCAGAAAAACCTGCATTCGCGATATTTTCTTTCGCTAGTACGATTTGTTGTGGCAGATCTAATAACGTCACGGCGATGTTTTCATTGTATTTGCAGCAACGCAAAGCCCACTTACCCGTATTGCCGCCTACATCGTACAATGTTGTGGGGTTGTTGGCGAATACATAAGGCAGTGCGGCGTTAAATGCGCCATCTGAATAGTAATGATCAAACGCAAACCAGCTTTCACGAGCGGCATCTGGTAATTGTGAAAGTGCGGGATATATCGTCGACCAGTCGCCAAATACTTTTAACCCGGACGGTTTTCCTTCATTGAGTGAATCGGCGAGGAAGAAGAGCCCCTGATAGCAGACATCCTGGGTGAAATCCATATTCACGCGAGTCATAGTGTCATGCAGGAGGTAATGACCGATTTTCGCCAGGTAATACATTCCCTCTTTACAGGTAATAATTCGCCCGCTTAAGCCCATATCTAACAGAACGCTGGCCGCATATTCGTTGATATGGCTATGTTCGGTGATATCAGCCAGCGTTGCGCCATGTTTGCCTTGCCGATCCAGATATGAAAGTACACCCGCATTACGTAGGCAGAGAGCTGTTTGAAAAAGCATGGGGGCAAAGGCAATGCGTTGAGCTTCGGTAATCGCATCCAGTGCGCTAAGAGAATCCTGTTCGTACATGTTGGGCACAACCTGTTAAGAGGGAATTAAATTATTATCGGACCGAAGCGGCCCGACTTTAGGGGAAATTACAAATCTGCGCCAGCCGACAAATTCAGTTGAATATCTTTGTCGAGATTGCGGACCCAGCGATTATAGTTTTTATGAATTTGTCCGCCTGATGCTTGCAGGTTCTGACTATTTTCATAATTGATATCGTAGCTGGATGCCGTGTAGTTAATGCGAATTTCGGCTGAATGATCGCGTGACTGTTGACGTGCTTTAATTACGCCTTGTCCGGCTTCGGACATAATCCATTTGCGTTCAACGCCAGCTTTCAGAATCGCTTTTTTCACTTGTTCCTGGGTATGACCAGCGCTGACGGTTGAGTGAACCTGATCAATTGGCGCAGTACGCGCGCAACCCGCTAAAGCACCCACAACAGCAATAGCCGCAAACCATTTCATGTAATGTCTCATTAGAATCCCATTAAAGTATTGTTTTTACGAGTAAAGCAAGATTTAACTGTAATTGCTGGCATCACTATTCTTTATTTAGCGAAAAAATTACTTGTGAGATAAGTCAGTAAGTGCACATCAGAGTAAAAATTTCTGAAATGACTAAATTACTGCCAGCGGGGACCAACTATAAGTGAGTGAGAAAAATGAGGCAATAAAAATAACAGATTGTTATCAGTGCATTCTTTGAGAGGGATTTAATCGCTATTCGGCGTTTATATATATTTGACTTAAGGAATGGTTTTTATAAATTAATTGTCTGAATAATGTTTCTTCATTTCCTCAAATCAAATGGCCACTGTTAGATAAACGGTGGCCATTGCCTGCTCAGGAGGTGCTATTAACCCGGTAACCGACTTTTCGGTCTGCCCGGCCCCAGTAAGATCGCCAGTTTGCTACCGCCTTTGGTGGTTTCCATCCAGATTTTACACACGCTGGTTAATGGTACCGAAAGTAGCATCCCTACCGGGCCGAGCAGCCATCCCCAAATTAACAATGAAAGAAATACCACCATGGTGGACATCCCCAGGCGATGGCCCATCATCCGTGGTTCTAAAATATTGCCGATGACCATATGGACCACTAAAAACAATGCGCCGACCAGAATACATTCGTAAACGCCATTAAACAGCAGCACCTGAATCATTGGCGGTACGGCGGAAATTACCGCGCCGATATTGGGCACGTAGTTGAGCAAAAACGCCAGTACTGCCCACATCAGCGCAAACTGTACGCCCATTAGCGCCAGCCCCAGCCAGACGATTACGCCTGTCCATAAACTTAGCAGTGTCTTCAATGCAAGATAGTGTGAAACACCTTTTAAGGCGCGGTGTAGTCCGGCGATGTGAATCTGTGGATTATTCAACGCAAAACGCATTTTGTAGGGGACGTGGCGTACTTCAAACAGCATGAAAACTACGGTCATCACCAGCAAAAGCACGCTCGCCATTGCCCCGGAAAGCCCGGTCATTAGCGCCGTGGTGAAGGTAACCACTTTTTCCGAGTCCATCCGCTGCAGCATTCGCTCCGGCGACATATGCAAATTAAGAAAAGGCAACATCTCCTGCAATTTAAAAAGTTTGCGCGTCAGCTCCTTATTAAACTTCGGCAGCATAGAGATGAATTCGTTAAACGATGCCGCCAGTACGCCGACCAGCGCAGTAAGCGCAATCAGCATCACCACGACCACAATTGTAATGGCAACGGGACGCTGAACACCGCGACGAATAAACCAGGTGACCAGTGGGTTGAGGACGATGGCAAAAAACAGCGCCAGTAACAGCTGCACAATGATATCTGCCGCTGCGTGAATGCCCGCGAGGATCACTACCAGCGAGGCCAGCTTGAGCAGAATGTGCATGCCCGTTTTATCGGGTTGAGGGGTTTCCATTGGGGCTTCCTTGTGACTTTTTGTATTAAGTGTAGCGGGAGTCACGCCAGCAATATTCTGATTCTTACTGCTGATTTTCACGTCAGCACGTGGTAAAAATGAAACACTGTTGTAAAAATGTGGTGATCCTCATGCCCGAACCCGTAGCCGAACCCGCGCTAAACGGATTGCGCCTGAATTTGCGCATTGTCTCCATTGTCATGTTTAACTTCGCCAGCTACCTCACCATCGGGTTGCCGCTCGCTGTATTACCGGGCTATGTCCATGATGTGATGGGCTTTAGCGCTTTCTGGGCAGGATTGGTTATCAGCCTGCAATATTTCGCCACCTTGCTGAGCCGCCCTCATGCCGGACGTTACGCCGATTTGCTGGGACCCAAAAAGATTGTCGTCTTCGGTTTATGCGGCTGCTTTTTGAGCGGTTTGGGGTATCTGACGGCAGGATTAACCGCCAGTCTGCCCGTCATCAGCCTGTTATTACTGTGCCTGGGGCGCGTGATCCTTGGGATTGGGCAAAGTTTTGCCGGAACGGGATCGACCCTATGGGGCGTTGGCGTGGTGGGTTCGCTGCATATCGGGCGGGTGATTTCGTGGAACGGCATTGTCACTTACGGGGCGATGGCGATGGGTGCGCCGTTAGGTGTCGTGTTTTATCACTGGGGCGGCTTGCAGGCGTTAGCGTTAATCATTATGGGTGTGGCGCTGGTGGCCATTTTGTTAGCGATCCCGCGTCCGACGGTAAAAGCCAGTAAAGGCAAACCACTGCCGTTTCGCGCGGTGCTTGGGCGCGTCTGGTTATACGGCATGGCGCTGGCGTTGGCTTCTGCCGGATTTGGCGTTATCGCCACCTTTATCACATTGTTTTATGACGCTAAAGGCTGGGACGGTGCGGCTTTTGCGCTGACGCTGTTTAGCTGTGCATTTGTTGGAACGCGATTGTTATTCCCTAACGGCATAAATCGTATCGGCGGCTTAAATGTGGCGATGATTTGCTTTAGCGTTGAGATAATCGGCCTGCTACTGGTTGGCGTGGCGACTATGCCGTGGATGGCGAAAATCGGCGTCTTACTCGCGGGGGCGGGGTTTTCGCTGGTGTTCCCGGCATTGGGCGTAGTGGCGGTAAAAGCAGTGCCGCAGCAGAATCAGGGGGCGGCGCTGGCAACTTACACCGTATTTATGGATTTATCGCTTGGCGTGACCGGACCACTGGCTGGGCTGGTGATGAGTTGGGCGGGCGTCCCGGTGATTTATCTGGCGGCGGCGGGACTGGTCGCAATCGCGTTATTACTGACGTGGCGATTAAAAAAACGGCCTCCGGTGGAAGTACCTGAGGCCATCTCATCATCTTAAAACTTACTGAATAACCAGCGTATTAATGATGTTTTCTGCGGTGGTCTGTGCTTTTTGCTGATCGTCAGCTGGCAGCGTAATTTGCATGGTCAGCAGTTGATTACCCACGTTACCCAGAATAACGGAAGAGTACGCCGTCTGGCCTTTCGCGGAGATAATGCTGTCTAACTGCTGCATTTTGTGACCTTTCAGCTCAATGGCTTTATTGGTTACCACTTGCAGCTGCGGATCGCGGCTACGTTGCTGATCTTCCAGGCGCTTCGCCAGCACCGCCAGATCTTCTTTCGGATCATCGCCCATGATGACGATGACTGCTTTTTGCCCGGTGGCGTCGGACCAGACATGCATGTTATTAGCCTGCGTTCCCAGCTTACCGCTCTGGTCGGTCATATCCGCTGGCAGCGAGAAACTTAACTTGCCATCAAGCAGGTTGACGGGATTCCCGGTAGCGTTACTTTCCGCGACCGAACCCTGCGCCGTAGCGTTAGTGTCTTTATCATCACAGGCCGTAAGCCCCATAACCAGCAGGCCAATTCCGACATATTTAACCAGATTGCGCATTGACTTCTTCCTTTCGATAAACGGCCATAACGGCTCATTCATCCATCTTATCACAACTCTGATAACGAACCTTTAACTCGCCTGCAAAGCGTTGATTTCGGATTTATCTGCCAGTCTTTTCAACAGCATATTGAGTAATACGCCATACATTGGCAGGAAGAAAACGATACTGATTAACACTTTGAAACAGTAATCGACCAGCGCGATTTCCATCCAGTGTTCAGCCATAAAGGCATCTGGGCTGCGCCAGAAGGCAATGAAGAAGAAGGCCAGCGTGTCGCTGACGTTACCAAACAGGGTGGAAGCCGTCGGTGCCAGCCACCAGCGACGACTCTGACGCAGGCGGTTAAAAACGTGCACGTCGAGGATTTGCCCCAGCGCGTAGGCCATGAAACTGGCGGTGGCGATACGGGCGACAAACAGGTTGAAGTGGGCGAGCGCGCCGAATCCCTGCCAGGAACCCATATAGAACAGCGACGAGATGACGTAGGAGATCAGTAACGCCGGGATCATCACCGCAAAGATGATACGACGGGCCAGCGGTGCGCCAAAAATACGCACAGTCAGGTCGGTAGCAAGGAAAATAAACGGAAAGCTAAACGCGCCCCAGGTGGTATGGAAACCAAAAATGGATACGGGAAGCTGAACCAGATAGTTACTGGAGGTGATCACCAACAGATGAAATAACGATAACCAGAACAACGCCTTATAGCGTTGAGTTTGCGAGAAAACGTTCATATTGTACCTTTTTGATTAACCATTGGGGTGAGGGAACCCAATACGTACGACACGTCTGTTACCTTAACATAATAACGTGCTGACCCTTTTTTCGAGCCGCCGCATGATACTGCTTTACGTTGACAATGCAATGGTTAATTTTCACGCAATCGTTAACCTGGTTTGCTTACGGACTCACAGGGCGTAAACTAGCGCCGTTTTTTTATGTGATGAGAAGAAAATGACCGATCTCTTTTCCAGCCCTGACCACACACTCGACGCACTTGGCCTGCGCTGCCCGGAACCAGTAATGATGGTGCGCAAAACTGTGCGCAATATGCAGCCAGGTGAAACGTTGCTGATTATTGCTGACGATCCGGCGACGACACGCGATATTCCTGGGTTTTGTACCTTTATGGAACACGAACTGGTTGCGAAAGAGACCGATGGACTGCCTTATCGTTATTTGATTCGCAAATCGGGGTAAGGTGGATCAGGCTAGCGGACCGATCGCGCTCAATTTTGCGGCTTGCAACCGGTTTGTAGGACGGATAAAACGTTCAAGCTGCATCTGGCGATACGGTGCGCAATGCCTGATGCGACGCTGTCGCGTCTTATCATGCCTACGAGTTCGATGCCCTGTGTAGGCCAGGTAAGGCGTTTACGCCGCATCCGGCACGCAAACGTAATGGAATGCACAAATGGATTATTTAATTCCAGTTTGTCTGGCATTGCTGGGATTGCTCGCGATCTTCACCCCCAATTGGCTGATCCCTGTTTTTATCGTCGTGGGGGGATGGCTGGGGGTACTTGCCTGGGGTTGGCTCTGGCTAATGATTTTTTTACCTTTACTTAACGGTGTCGGGCTTGCTTATGCCCTGTGGTTGATGTTCAAAAGGCCATCCATAGCATCCCGCCTGGTTGCTGCATGCTGTGTTATCTCCGTCATTCTGATGTTAGCGCTTTATTATGCTTTCCTGACTATGCCGCCGTTCCCGGCCCAGCACTAAGCCTGATAGCCAGAGGCTATCAGGCAACACTTTTACTTCCTGCGCAACAATCTTAACGCATTCGCCGTCACCAGCACCGTCGCACCCGTATCTGCCAGCACCGCCAGCCAAAGGCCAGTCATTCCTAACAGCGTTGTGACGAGGAAGATCCCTTTCAGCCCCAGCGCAATGGTGATGTTCTGGCGGATATTGGCGTGAGTGGCGCGTGCCAGTTCAATCATCTGCGCCAGGCCGCGCAGGTGGTTATGGGTTAATGCTGCGTCGGCGGTTTCCAGCGCCACGTCTGTGCCACTGCCCATTGCAATCCCTATGGCGGCAGCTTTCATGGCGGGCGCGTCGTTAATACCGTCGCCGACCATCGCCAGCGGCGCATGTTGATTCAGCTCGGTCACCGCTTTGACTTTATCTTCCGGCAACAGGCCCGCTTTAAACTCCAGCCCCAACTCCCCGGCAATTGCCGCCGCTGCGCGTGGATTATCGCCAGTGAGGATCACCCCTTTGACACCCAGGGCGCTCAGTTCGCTGATGGCAGTTGCGGCGTCGGCGCGCAGGGTATCCTGCAATGCAATTACGCCAAGCACGTCATCGTTACGCACCACCAGTACTACCGTTTGCCCGGCGCTTTCCAGTTCGTTAATTAAACCAGCAAATGCAACAGCCGGATGTTTTCCGGCAGCGCATATCAACACGCGCTCGCCGTTAATCAGTGCTTCAATACCAGACCCGACCAGCGCCCGCTGTGATTCGGCGGCGGGAATGGCGAGTTCAGCAACCTGTGCTTCGCGTACGATGGCTTGCGCCAATGGATGCGTCGCGCCTTGCTCGACCGCCGCTGCCAGTGTCAGCAGTTCAGATTCACTAATACCCGTTGCCGGATGAATCGCGGTAACGCGCGGTTTACCGACGGTCAGCGTACCGGTTTTATCAAACGCCACCTGGGTAACACGACCTAGTTGTTCCAGCGCCGCACCGCCTTTAATCAACGCCCCACGACGCGCTGCTGCTGCCAGCCCGGAGGTGATCGCCGCAGGTGTTGAGATCACCAGCGCACACGGGCAGCCAATCAGCAGCAGCGTCAGCCCTTTATAAATCCACTCCTGCCAGCTTGCGGCAAACAGCAGCGGCGGCACCAGCGTCACCAGCAGGGCGACGGCCATAATCGCTGGCGTGTAAATACGGCTGAAACGGTCGATAAACCGCTCAATCGGTGCGCGGCGCTCTTCAGCTTCTTCGATCAGTTTCAGAATCCGGTCAATGGCGCTGGCACCCGGTTCTGACAGCACTTCCAGCGTTACCAGACGGTCTACGCTGGTGGCGCCTGCAGGAACTTTATCACCCGTCGCGCGTTCCACCGGAATGGATTCGCCGGTCAGGGCGCTTTCATCAAAACTGGCAAACGGTGAGAGCAGTTTACCGTCGGCAGGTAAACGCCCACCCGCTGCGACTTCAATCACATCGCCCGGACGCAGGCTGTTAATTGCTACCTCTTCACGCTTGCCATTACGCAGGCGCGTGGCGGTTTCCGGTTTCAGCGCCATTAACGCGCTGACCCCTTGACGCGCGCGGCTGGCGGCCCAGCCTTCCAGTCGTTCACCAATCAAAAATAGCAGCAACACCATCGCAGCTTCGGCGGTTGCGCCAATAAACAGCGCGCCAATGGCGGCTACGCTCATTAACGTTTCAATGGCGAAGTAGCTGCCCGATTTGATCAGCCGTAATGCCTGGCGCACAATCGGGTACAGCCCAACCAGCGTGGTCGCGATAAACGCCAGTTGCCCGAACGGATGATTAAACTGCTCCAGACCCCAGCTGATTGCCATCAACACGATTAGCGTAATCAGCGGCAGATTCTCTTTCAGGCGTGATTCTTGTTGTTCGTCGGCGGACTGTTCATCGCGCAGGGAATAGCCCGCTTTTTGCACCGCAGATTCAACTTGTGCACGGATGTCATTGTCGGCATCAACCACCAGTTTTTCGGTGGCGAACAGCACCTGCACCTGATTCACGCCTGCAAGCTGGCGCACGGCATTTTCTACCTTGCGCGCGCAGGCGGCGCAGTCCATGCCGCTGACTTTCCAGCTATAGCGGGTGCCGGAGACGTTTTCAGAGAGCGTTGGCGTGCTGGAACATGCGCCGTCGCAGCAACAGTCGTTGGCGTTCTGTGCCGTGGTTAGCGGTTTGAACGCAGCAAAGTGAGGGGCTTTCTTGCCGTTATTGTCAGGAGTCGACATGGCATCCTCCGGTTAAGTTTTTCTCATTAACCGAAGGATACACTCTGGAGTCGACTCCAGAGTCAAGTTTTATCAGAGATACAGCGAGCGGACGATGAGGAAATGTCCGGCAAAATAACAAGCGGCGGCAATCGCGTTATCCGCACGGAAGCGTCGGCGATAGTGGCTACCCAGCCAGACAAAGTTACTGATAAACAGCAACGAAGCGCCGACAAATGCAGAAAGTGCCGGAGCGGTTGGACGGAAGAACCACAGTTCACCTGCCAGCCATACCATCACCAGCGTCATGCCGATAAACGTGCAGATAGGCCAACGATACTCTTCCAGACGCGTCCAGATAATCGCCAGTAACAGCGCACCCAGCACCAGCAACACCAGCGGCAAAGGCCAGAAGAATGAGAGCGTCATCTGGCTGGCGAAATAGATGGTGTACAGCAGGTGTGAGAGGAAAAACGCGCCGATGGCGTACATCAGACGTTGACGTGGCAACAGGGTTAGCGCATCGCCCAGCAGTGAGGCGCACAGTCCCGCCAGCACCAGATAACTAATGGCGTCGAACATCGGCGCTTGCCATGCCAGTAACAGCAGGAGAAGAAGGGTTAACGGTTTAAACACCCAGCGTTGCCAGGTTGGCCCACGATACGATGCATCCACAGATAGCCATGCGGAAAGACAGACTGCGATAAACGACCAAAGCATCTTAGTTCCTTGAATTCGTTATTTTTTCGTAAGCGGAATGCCTACGGTCTTGCTTCCAGTTTAGTGGCGAGGGTGGACGGATGACAACACCATAACTGGCAGGGTATGCTTATTTCCGCATTTTCCGATGAGGGATAAAGATGAGCAAACCACCTCTTTTCTTTATTGTTATCATTGGCTTAATTATCGTCGCCGCATCGTTTCGTTTTATGCAACAGCGACGGGAAAAAGCTGATAATGATATAGCGCCACTCCAGCAAAAGTTGGTGGTGGTGAGCAATAAGCGGGAAAAACCGATTAACGATCGCCGTTCGCGCCAGCAGGAAGTGACACCGGCAGGTACCAGCATGCGCTATGAGGCGAGCTTCAAACCGCAAAGCGGAGGAATGGAACAGACCTTTCGCCTCGACGCCCAGCAGTACCACGCCCTGACAGTGGGCGATAAAGGTACGCTGAGCTATAAAGGAACGCGCTTTGTCAGCTTTGTCAGCAAACAATAAGGTTATTTTTTAACGTTAAATTTCTTCTGCCAGACCAGCAGTTCAAATACGCCGAAAAGGAAAATGCGCACCTTTTCGGCGGTGGTCATCTGCGGGCCATCTTTCGGTAAAGTGGATTTCAACAGCGCCAGCTGCATACCATGCATCAGCACGGTGAAAATCAGCGCCACGTTAACGAAAATATTCAGCGGACGCGGGAAGGGATGCACCAGGTTGAGGATTAAAAATCCCCAAACACAGAGCATTAACACACGACCAATATTAATCAGCATCACTTTCTCCTTGTGCTTCGCGTTGATACAGGCGGTAAGCCACCTGACCTGCCACTTTTTCCCGATGTAATGACCAGTTCGCCGGAACGGTGGGGAGCCCGTTTTCGACTTCGCTTTCGACATAAATCAGGGCTTCGTCAGCCAGCCAGCCGTTATCTTCCAGTAAATTTATCGTCTCTTCTAACAAGCCACGGCGGAACGGTGGATCGACAAAAACGATATTATGCGGTGTGCCTTTTTGCGCCAGGAATGACATCGCGTTGCTGTTCACCACGCGTGCATTACCTGCTTTTAGTGTCGCCAGATTCTTAATTAACTGTTGAGAAACCGCGCGATCCATCTCAATCAACGTGGCCCCCGCAGCGTAGCGCGATAACGCTTCCAGCCCCAGCGCGCCGCTCCCGGCGAAGCAATCCAGACATTGGGCGTCAACAATGACCGGAGCCAGCCAGTTAAACAACGTTTCGCGTACGCGGTCGGTGGTGGGGCGCAGGCCTGGGCTATCAGGAACCGGGAGTTTACGGCCTCGCCACTGCCCGCCAATAATGCGGATTTGGCCGCTGCCGGAATGATTCGGTTTTTTCATGATAAATTGCTCAATCCGCCAGATAACACATACTTGCAGGCGGTGATGTGAATTAAGTTAAGTGATAGACTATTTCATCATTTTTTTAGCTGCTATGTACATAGCGTTAACGCTGTGCCATGAAGCAACAGCGAGGAGTGTAGTCGCAAATGGCGAAAGAAAAAAAACGTGGCTTTTTTTCCTGGCTGGGCTTTGGTCAAAAAGAGCAGACCCCGGAAAAAGAGACAGAAGTCCAGAACGAACAACCAGTTGTAGAAGAAATCGTTCAGGCGCAAGAGCCTACGAAGGCTTCTGAACAAGCCGTTGAAGAGCAGCCGCAGGCGCATACTGAAGCCGAGGCGGAAACTTTTGCTGCCGACGTTGTGGAAGTTACTGAACAGGTTGCTGAAAGTGAAAAAGCGCAGTCTGAAGTTGTTGCTGAACCGGAAGTTATTACTGAGCCGGAAACGATAGTTGAAGAAACGCCAGCGTCAGTCATTGAACCTGAAGTTACGCCAGAGCCTGTGGCTATCGAGCGTGAAGAGCTGCCGTTGCCGGAAGACGTCAAAGCCGAAGAGGTTTCGCCAGAAGAGTGGCAGGCCGAAGCGGAAACCGTAGAGATTGTCGAAGCGGCGGAAGAAGAAGCGGCTAAAGACGAAATCACCGACGAAGAGCTGGAAGCACAGGCGCTGGCTGCCGAAGCGGCAGAAGAGGCGGTGATGGTGGTTCCTCCGGCAGAAGAAGAGCAGCCGGTGGAAGAAATCGCTCAGGAGCAGGAAAAACCGACCAAAGAAGGTTTCTTCGCGCGCCTGAAACGCAGTCTGTTAAAAACCAAAGAAAACCTCGGTTCCGGATTTATCAGCCTGTTCCGCGGTAAAAAAATCGACGATGATCTGTTTGAAGAATTGGAAGAGCAATTGCTCATCGCCGATGTGGGCGTGGAAACCACGCGTAAAATTATCACCAATCTGACAGAAGGTGCGACCCGCAAGCAGCTTCGTGATGCCGAGGCGCTCTATGGCCTACTGAAAGAAGAGATGGGTGAGATTCTGGCGAAAGTCGATGAACCGCTGAACGTTGAAGGTAAAACGCCGTTCGTGATCCTGATGGTGGGCGTCAACGGTGTGGGTAAAACCACGACGATCGGTAAGCTGGCGCGTCAGTTTGAGCAGCAGGGTAAATCAGTGATGCTGGCGGCGGGCGATACTTTCCGTGCAGCAGCGGTTGAACAGCTTCAGGTCTGGGGTCAGCGTAATAATATTCCGGTGATTGCCCAGCATACCGGTGCGGATTCCGCTTCTGTTATCTTCGACGCCATTCAGGCCGCTAAAGCGCGTAACATCGACGTTTTGATTGCCGATACCGCCGGACGCCTGCAGAACAAATCGCACTTGATGGAAGAGTTGAAGAAAATCGTCCGCGTGATGAAGAAACTCGACGTTGAAGCTCCGCATGAAGTTATGCTGACTATCGACGCCAGTACCGGGCAGAATGCAGTAAGCCAGGCCAAACTGTTCCACGAAGCCGTTGGCTTAACCGGCATCACGCTAACGAAACTGGACGGCACGGCGAAAGGCGGGGTAATTTTCTCGGTGGCTGACCAGTTTGGTATCCCTATCCGCTACATTGGTGTCGGCGAACGTATTGAGGATTTGCGTCCGTTTAAAGCGGACGACTTTATAGAGGCACTTTTTGCCCGAGAGGATTAACAATGATTCGCTTTGAACATGTCAGCAAGGCTTATCTCGGTGGGAGACAGGCGCTGCAGGGCGTTACGTTCCATATGCAGCCGGGTGAGATGGCGTTTCTGACCGGTCATTCCGGCGCAGGGAAAAGTACCCTCCTGAAGCTGATCTGTGGGATTGAGCGGCCCAGCGCCGGGAAAATCTGGTTTAGCGGCCATGACATCACGCGTCTGAAAAACCGTGAAGTTCCGTTTCTGCGCCGCCAGATTGGCATGATTTTCCAGGATCACCATCTACTGATGGACCGTACTGTCTACGATAACGTGGCGATACCCCTGATTATCGCCGGTGCCAGCGGTGACGATATTCGTCGTCGTGTATCGGCGGCGCTGGATAAAGTCGGGCTACTGGACAAAGCGAAGAACTTCCCTATTCAGCTTTCCGGCGGTGAACAACAGCGTGTTGGCATTGCCCGCGCGGTGGTGAACAAGCCCGCGGTACTGCTGGCGGATGAACCGACCGGTAACCTTGACGACGCGTTGTCAGAAGGAATTCTACGTCTGTTTGAAGAATTTAACCGCGTTGGGGTAACCGTATTGATGGCAACGCACGACATCAACCTGATTTCGCGGCGTTCCTATCGCATGCTCACCCTGAGCGATGGTCACTTGCATGGAGGCGTGGGCCATGAATAAGCGCGATGCAATCAATCATATCCGGCAGTTTGGCGGGCGTCTGGATCGCTTCCGTAAATCGGTCGGCGGCTCTGGCGACGGCGGTCGTAACGCGCCGAAACGCGCGAAATCCTCGCCAAAACCGGTAAATCGCAAAACTAACGTTTTCAACGAACAGGTGCGCTATGCTTTCCACGGCGCTTTGCAGGATCTGAAAAGCAAACCGTTCGCCACGTTTTTAACGGTGATGGTTATCGCCATCTCCCTGACGCTGCCCAGCGTCTGTTATATGGTGTACAAAAACGTTAATCAGGCGGCGACGCAGTATTATCCGTCACCGCAAATCACCGTTTATCTGCAAAAAACGCTGGACGATGACGCCGCTGCGGGCGTGGTGGCACAGTTGCAGGCCGAGCAAGGCGTAGAGAAAGTGAATTATCTTTCTCGTGAAGACGCACTGGGGGAGTTCCGTAACTGGTCTGGTTTTGGTGGTGCGCTGGATATGCTGGAAGAAAACCCGCTTCCGGCAGTGGCGGTGGTAATCCCGAAACTCGATTTTCAGGGGACCGAGTCACTGAATACCTTGCGCGATCGTATCACCCAGATCAACGGCATTGACGAAGTGCGAATGGATGACAGCTGGTTTGCCCGTCTGGCGGCGTTGACCGGGCTGGTCGGGCGCGTTTCGGCAATGATCGGCGTATTGATGGTGGCGGCAGTGTTCCTCGTCATCGGTAACAGTGTGCGTCTGAGCATCTTTGCTCGCCGTGACTCCATTAACGTACAGAAACTGATTGGTGCGACAGATGGTTTCATCCTGCGCCCATTCCTGTACGGTGGCGCATTGCTGGGATTTTCTGGCGCATTGCTGTCATTAATTTTGTCGGAAATTCTGGTCCTGCGTTTGTCTTCGGCGGTTGCGGAAGTGGCGCAGGTTTTCGGAACGAGGTTTGATATCAATGGCTTATCTTTTGATGAATGCCTGCTATTGCTGCTGGTATGCTCGATGATTGGCTGGGTGGCAGCCTGGCTTGCCACGGTACAACATTTACGCCACTTTACGCCTGAATAATAAAAGCGTGTTATACTCTTTCCCTGCAATGGGTTCCGTAGCAGGGAAAGAGACCCCGTTGTCTCTTCCCGGTATTTCATCTCTATGTCACATTTTGTGCGTAATTTATTCACAGCGTTGCATTGAACTTGTGGATAAAATCACGGTCTGATAAAACAGTGAATGATAACCTCGTTGCTCTTAAGCTCTGGCACAGTTGTTGCTACCACTGAAACGCCAGAAGATATCGATTGAGAGGATTTGAATGACTGACAAAATGCAAAGTTTAGCTTTAGCCCCAGTTGGCAACCTGGATTCCTACATCCGGGCAGCTAACGCGTGGCCGATGTTGTCGGCTGACGAGGAGCGGGCGCTGGCTGAAAAGCTGCATTACCATGGCGATCTGGAAGCAGCTAAAACGCTGATCCTGTCTCACCTGCGGTTTGTTGTTCATATTGCTCGTAATTATGCGGGCTATGGCCTGCCACAGGCGGATTTGATTCAGGAAGGTAACATCGGCCTGATGAAAGCAGTGCGCCGTTTTAACCCGGAAGTGGGTGTGCGCCTGGTCTCCTTCGCCGTTCACTGGATCAAAGCAGAGATCCACGAATACGTTCTGCGCAACTGGCGTATCGTCAAAGTTGCGACCACCAAAGCGCAGCGCAAACTGTTCTTCAACCTGCGTAAAACCAAGCAGCGTCTGGGCTGGTTTAATCAGGATGAAGTCGAAATGGTGGCCCGTGAACTGGGCGTAACCAGTAAAGACGTACGTGAGATGGAATCGCGTATGGCGGCACAGGACATGACCTTTGACCTGTCTTCCGATGACGATTCCGACAGCCAGCCGATGGCTCCGGTGCTCTATCTGCAGGATAAATCGTCCAACTTTGCCGACGGCATTGAAGATGATAACTGGGAAGAGCAGGCGGCAAACCGTCTGACCGACGCGATGCAGGGCCTGGATGAGCGTAGCCAGGACATTATCCGCGCACGCTGGTTGGACGAAGACAACAAGTCCACGTTGCAGGAACTGGCTGACCGTTACGGTGTTTCCGCTGAGCGTGTGCGCCAGCTGGAAAAGAACGCGATGAAAAAACTTCGCGCTGCTATTGAAGCGTAATTACCGCTGTTAAGCAGAGAACCCTGGATGAGAGTCCGGGGTTTTTATTTTTTGGGCCTCTGCAATAATCAATGACCCCCTCCGGCAAAACGCCAATCTCCACGCAGATTGTTAATAAACTGTCAAAATAGCTATTCCAATATCATAAAAATCGGGTATGTTTTAGCAGAGTATGCTGCTAAAGCACGGGTAGTCATGCATAAAACGAAATAAAGTGCTGAACAACAACATCACAACACACGTAATAACCAGATGAATGGGGATTCTCAGGATGAATATAAAGGGTAAAGCGTTACTGGCAGGATGTATCGCGCTGGCATTCAGCAATATGGCTCTGGCAGAAGATATTAAAGTCGCGGTCGTGGGCGCAATGTCCGGTCCGGTGGCCCAGTATGGCGACCAGGAGTTTACTGGCGCAGAGCAGGCAGTTGCGGATATTAACGCTAAAGGCGGTGTGAAAGGCAACAAACTGCAAATCGTAAAATATGACGATGCCTGTGACCCGAAACAGGCGGTTGCGGTGGCGAACAAAGTCGTTAACGACGGCATTAAATACGTGATTGGTCACCTCTGCTCTTCATCAACGCAGCCTGCGTCTGACATCTACGAAGACGAAGGCATTTTAATGATCACCCCAGCAGCAACCGCACCAGAGCTGACCGCCCGTGGCTATCAGCTGATCCTGCGCACCACCGGCCTGGATTCCGACCAGGGGCCGACGGCGGCGAAATATATTCTTGAGAAAGTGAAACCGCAGCGTATTGCTATCGTTCACGACAAACAGCAGTACGGCGAAGGTCTGGCGCGTGCGGTGCAGGACGGCCTTAAGAAAGGCAATGCTAACGTGGTGTTCTTTGACGGCATCACCGCCGGGGAAAAAGATTTCTCAACGCTGGTGGCGCGTTTGAAGAAAGAGAATATCGACTTCGTTTACTACGGTGGTTACCACCCGGAAATGGGGCAAATCCTGCGTCAGGCACGCGCGGCAGGGCTGAAAACTCAGTTTATGGGGCCGGAAGGCGTGGCTAACGTCTCGCTGTCTAACATTGCGGGCGAATCAGCGGAAGGGCTGCTGGTAACCAAGCCGAAGAACTACGATCAGGTTCCGGCGAACAAACCAATTGTTGACGCGATCAAAGCGAAAAAACAGGACCCAAGCGGCGCGTTCGTCTGGACCACCTACGCCGCGCTGCAATCTTTGCAGGCGGGCCTGAATCAGTCTGACGATCCGGCTGAAATCGCCAAATACCTGAAAGCGAACTCCGTGGATACCGTGATGGGGCCGCTGACCTGGGATGAGAAAGGCGATCTGAAAGGCTTTGAGTTCGGCGTATTTGACTGGCACGCCAACGGCACGGCGACTGATGCGAAGTAATCATTAATCGGCAATTTGGGTTGCCGCCAAATTGCTAATATCGAGTACGCATGCTTCATGCCGGATGCGGCGTAAACGCCTTATCCGGCCTACAAGATCCAAAGAAATCAGTAAATTGCAGCACACATTGTAGGCCTGATAAGCGTAGCGCATCAGGCAATTTCTCGTTGGTCATCACTTTTGAAATCAAACTTGACGATTAACGCTTCTCCCAGCCGCCCTGTTGTGCCGTAAACCCCAGCGTCTGCATAAACGCCGTCATCACGCCGCGATCTTCCACGCCTGCATCCGCCATCCACCAGCCTGAAACGCCAGGATTGTTACGCAAAACCTCTTCCAGCAAATATTGCCCCACACCGCGACGTCGGGTGACTTCCCGCACGCGCAGGGAATCCAGTGCCCCCTCGGTGCCGTTTAAGGTTACCCGCACGGCCGCGAGCAGGCGCTCGTTAAAACGCGCGGCGTAGATACGGTGGTTATCGTCAACCTGTAAAGAGGAAGGGGAGTACTCCGGCCAGATCTTTTGCAGGTCAATCCGGTCCTGGTCGCTAAAGTGTTCTAAACGAATGATGGTCAGCTTCATGGGAAACCCGTGTAAATCACAAAAGTGGAACCAGTGTAGCGAAATAATTTAATCGGAGGCTTTCTCTTTTTTATTTCTTTTGGCAGGTGATTAATTTTTTAACAGCAATAATTACAAATTAAAAACATTAGAGAATGAAAAATGTCCAGCATAATCCCCTGAATGGTAGTGAATTATTCCGCCCTTTGTACCGTTATTTTATGCTGACAACGGCGCTTTTTTCTGTTTATCTATCAACAAATTCAGAATATTATCTGTTCTTAATCGACTGAAAAATAGGGATTTTAATCGCTATTATCACAAAACACTGCGCTAAACCCTTAATCAGACAGGCAAAAACAGTGCAGTATAAAAAAAGTACAGTCTGATTTGTTAACACATAAAAACAAAGCAACACAACATCACGAATGGGGATTTTTGACTATGAAACGGAATGCGAAAACTATCATCGCAGGGATGATTGCACTGACAATTTCACACACCGCTATGGCCGACGATATTAAAGTTGCCGTTGTCGGCGCGATGTCCGGTCCGATTGCCCAGTGGGGCGATATGGAATTTAACGGCGCGCGTCAGGCGATTAAAGACATTAATGCCAAAGGGGGAATTAAAGGCGATAAGCTGGTGGGCGTGGAATATGACGACGCCTGCGACCCGAAACAAGCCGTTGCGGTCGCCAACAAAATCGTTAACGACGGCATTAAATACGTTATTGGTCATCTGTGTTCTTCTTCTACCCAACCTGCATCAGATATCTACGAAGATGAAGGTATTTTGATGATCTCGCCGGGGGCGACCAACCCGGAGCTGACTCAACGCGGTTATCAACACATCATGCGTACTGCCGGGCTGGACTCTTCCCAGGGACCAACAGCGGCAAAATACATTCTTGAGACGGTGAAGCCCCAGCGCATCGCCATCATTCACGACAAACAACAGTATGGCGAAGGGCTGGCGCGTTCGGTGCAGGACGGATTGAAAGCAGCCAATGCCAACGTCGTCTTCTTCGACGGCATTACCGCTGGTGAGAAAGATTTCTCCGCACTGATCGCCCGCCTGAAAAAAGAAAACATCGACTTCGTTTACTACGGCGGTTACTACCCGGAAATGGGGCAGATGCTGCGCCAGGCCCGTTCCGTTGGCCTGAAAACTCAGTTTATGGGGCCGGAAGGGGTGGGTAATGCGTCGCTGTCGAACATTGCTGGTGATGCCGCCGAAGGTATGTTGGTCACTATGCCAAAACGCTATGACCAGGACCCGGCAAACAAAGGCATCGTTGATGCGCTGAAAGCAGACAAGAAAGATCCGTCCGGGCCATATGTCTGGATCACCTACGCGGCGGTGCAATCTCTGGCGACTGCCCTTGAGCGTACCGGCAGCGATGAGCCGCTGGCGCTGGTGAAAGATTTAAAAGCTAACGGTGCAAACACCGTGATTGGGCCGCTGAACTGGGATGAAAAAGGCGATCTTAAGGGATTTGATTTTGGTGTCTTCCAGTGGCACGCCGACGGTTCATCCACGGCAGCCAAGTGATCATCCCACTGCCCGTAAAATGCGGGCGGGTTTAGAAAGGTTACCTTATGTCTGAGCAGTTTTTGTATTTCTTGCAGCAGATGTTTAACGGCGTCACGCTGGGCAGTACCTACGCGCTGATAGCCATCGGCTACACCATGGTTTACGGCATTATCGGCATGATCAACTTCGCCCACGGTGAGGTTTATATGATTGGCAGCTACGTCTCTTTTATGATCATCGCCGCACTGATGATGCTGGGCATTGATACCGGCTGGCTGCTGGTGGCGGCGGGATTCGTCGGCGCAATCGTCATTGCCAGCGCCTACGGCTGGAGTATCGAACGGGTGGCCTATCGCCCGGTGCGTAACTCTAAGCGCCTGATTGCGCTCATCTCGGCAATCGGCATGTCCATCTTCCTGCAAAACTACGTCAGCCTGACCGAAGGTTCGCGCGACGTGGCGCTACCCAGCCTGTTTAACGGTCAGTGGGTTGTGGGCCATAGTGAAAACTTCTCTGCCTCTATTACCACCATGCAGGCGGTGATCTGGATTGTTACCTTCCTCGCCATGTTGGCGCTGACAATTTTCATCCGCTATTCCCGCATGGGGCGCGCCTGTCGTGCTTGCGCGGAAGACCTGAAAATGGCGAGCCTGCTTGGCATCAACACTGACCGGGTGATTGCGCTGACCTTTGTGATTGGCGCGGCGATGGCGGCGGTGGCAGGTGTGCTGCTCGGTCAGTTCTATGGCGTAATTAACCCCTACATCGGCTTTATGGCCGGGATGAAAGCCTTTACCGCTGCGGTGCTCGGTGGGATTGGCAGTATTCCGGGGGCAATGATTGGTGGCCTGATCCTGGGGATTGCGGAAGCGCTCTCTTCTGCCTATCTGAGTACGGAATATAAGGATGTGGTTTCATTTGCCCTGCTGATTCTGGTACTGCTGGTGATGCCGACCGGTATTCTGGGTCGCCCGGAGGTAGAGAAAGTATGAAACCGATGCATATTGCAATGGCGCTGCTCTCTGCCGCCATGTTCTTTGTTCTCGCGGGCGTCTTTATGGGTGTGCAACTGGAGCTGGACGGCACCAAACTGGTGGTCGATACGGCTTCAGACATCCGATGGCAGTGGGTGTTTATTGGCACTGCGGTGGTCTTTTTCTTCCAGCTTGTGCGACCTGCATTTCAGAAAGGATTGAAAAGCGTTTCCGGGCCGAAGTTTATTCTGCCCGCGATTGATGGCTCCACGGTGAAGCAAAAGCTGTTCCTCGTCGCACTGTTGGTGCTTGCGGTGGCGTGGCCGTTTATGGTGTCGCGCGGGACGGTGGATATCGCCACCCTGACCATGATCTACATTATCCTCGGCCTCGGGCTGAACGTGGTGGTTGGGCTGTCTGGCTTACTGGTACTGGGTTACGGTGGTTTTTACGCCATCGGCGCTTACACCTTTGCCTTGCTCAATCACTATTACGGTCTCGGCTTCTGGACCTGTTTGCCGATTGCCGGACTGATGGCAGCGGCGGCGGGCTTCCTGCTCGGCTTCCCGGTGTTGCGTTTACGTGGCGACTATCTGGCGATCGTTACTCTCGGTTTCGGCGAAATTGTGCGCATATTGCTGCTCAATAACACGGAAATCACCGGCGGTCCGAACGGAATTAGTCAGATCCCGAAACCGACACTCTTCGGACTCGAGTTCAGCCGCACCGCCCGCGAAGGCGGCTGGGATACGTTCAGCAATTTCTTTGGCCTGAAATACGACCCGTCCGATCGCGTCATCTTCCTCTACCTGGTGGCGTTACTGCTGGTGGTACTAAGCCTGTTTGTCATTAATCGCTTACTGCGGATGCCGCTGGGCCGCGCCTGGGAAGCGTTGCGTGAAGATGAAATCGCCTGTCGTTCGCTGGGCTTAAGTCCGCGTCGTATCAAGCTGACCGCTTTTACCATCAGTGCCGCGTTTGCCGGTTTTGCCGGAACGCTGTTCGCGGCGCGTCAGGGCTTTGTCAGCCCGGAATCTTTCACCTTTGCCGAATCGGCGTTTGTGCTGGCGATAGTGGTGCTCGGTGGTATGGGTTCGCAATTTGCGGTGATTCTGGCGGCAATTTTGCTGGTGGTGTCGCGAGAGTTGATGCGTGATTTCAACGAATACAGCATGTTAATGCTCGGTGGTTTGATGGTGCTGATGATGATCTGGCGTCCGCAGGGCTTGCTGCCCATGACGCGCCCGCAACTCAAGCTGAAAAACGGCGCAGCGAAAGGAGAGCAGGCATGAGTCAGCCATTATTATCTGTTAACGGCCTGATGATGCGCTTCGGTGGCCTGCTGGCGGTGAACAACGTCAACCTTGAACTGTACCCGCAGGAAATCGTCTCGTTAATCGGTCCTAACGGTGCCGGAAAAACCACGGTCTTTAACTGCCTGACCGGATTCTATAAACCCACCGGCGGCACCATTTTACTGCGCGATCAGCATCTGGAAGGTTTACCGGGGCAGCAAATCGCCCGCATGGGCGTGGTGCGCACCTTCCAGCATGTGCGTCTGTTTCGTGAAATGACGGTGATTGAAAACCTGCTGGTGGCGCAGCATCAGCAACTGAAAACCGGGCTGTTCTCCGGCCTGTTGAAAACGCCTTCTTTCCGCCGCGCCCAGAGCGAAGCCCTCGACCGCGCCGCAACCTGGCTTGAGCGCATTGGTTTGCTCGAACACGCTAACCGTCAGGCGAGTAACCTGGCCTACGGTGACCAGCGCCGTCTGGAGATCGCCCGCTGCATGGTAACGCAGCCGGAGATTTTAATGCTCGACGAACCGGCAGCAGGTCTTAACCCGAAAGAGACGAAAGAGCTGGATGAGCTGATTGCCGAACTGCGTAACCATCACAACACCACTATCTTGTTGATTGAACACGATATGAAGCTGGTGATGGGGATTTCAGACAGAATTTACGTGGTCAATCAGGGGACGCCACTGGCAAATGGTACGCCGGAGCAAATCCGTAATAACCCGGACGTGATCCGTGCCTATTTAGGTGAGGCATAAGATGGAAAAAGTCATGTTGTCCTTTGACAAAGTCAGCGCCCACTACGGCAAAATCCAGGCGCTGCATGAGGTGAGCCTGCATATCAATCAGGGCGAGATTGTCACCCTCATTGGCGCGAACGGCGCGGGGAAAACCACCTTGCTCGGCACATTATGCGGCGACCCGCGCGCCACCAGCGGGCGAATTGTGTTTGATGATAAAGACATTACCGACTGGCAGACAGCGAAAATCATGCGCGAAGCGGTGGCGATTGTTCCGGAAGGGCGTCGTGTTTTCTCGCGGATGACGGTGGAAGAGAACCTGGCGATGGGCGGCTTTTTTGCCGAACGCGACCAGTTCCAGGAACGCATAAAGTGGGTCTATGAACTGTTTCCACGTCTGCATGAGCGCCGTGTTCAGCGGGCAGGCACCATGTCCGGCGGTGAACAGCAGATGCTGGCGATTGGTCGCGCTTTGATGAGTAACCCACGTTTGCTATTGCTTGATGAACCCTCGCTCGGACTGGCACCGATTATCATCCAGCAAATTTTCGACACCATCGAGCAACTGCGCGAGCAGGGGATGACTATCTTCCTCGTCGAGCAGAACGCCAACCAGGCGCTAAAGCTGGCGGATCGCGGCTACGTGCTGGAAAATGGTCATGTCGTGCTTTCCGATACTGGCGACGCGCTGCTGGCAAACGAAGCGGTGAGAAGTGCGTATTTAGGCGGGTAAATTATCGAATACCCGGCAGCCAGCTTCTGCCGGGTTCTTCGTCCGTATACAGACTTGTTTCAACTGACCGGGAGGATTAAAACCAGACCACTTATTTGCCACGGAAAGGTTCCCTCCCATGCATTATGCCGTTGTCGTCATGCTTGAACTGCTTTGCTGTATTCACGCTTATCGCTCCGGACAAGAGCGATACTGGATTTTTATTATCTTCTGTTTTCCGGTGATTGGCTGCGTGGCGTATTTCGTCATGGTTATGCTGCCTGAAACGGGCGCTGACCGTCACGGGCGTACTTTGCTGATGCGCCTGCAGGACAAAATCAGCCCGGAACGCCACCTGCACAAATTAACCGAAGAGCTGGCGATTGCCGAGACCAATCAAAACCATTATGCGTTAGCTAACGAACTGGCGCGCCTTGGGCGTTATCACGAAGCCGTTCCCCATTATCAGCAGGCGTTAAGCGGAATTTTCGCCCATGAAGCGGTAATGATGTTAAGCCTGGCGCAGGCGCAATTTGCTATTCAGGAGTTCGCCGCCTGTCAGCAGATGCTGGAAGATGTGATGCGTTATAACCCCGATTTTCAGTCGGCAGACGGGCATTTGTTATTTGCCAGAGCGTTAGCCGCACAAGAAAAATACGCTGATGCGGAAAGCGAGTTTGAGGTGCTTGTTTCTTATTACCCCGGCCCGCAGGCACGTATTTACTATGCGGAAATGTTGGCGAAAATGAGTCGGTTACGTGAAGCCAACGAGCAGTATGTTGCTGTAGTTGATACGGCTAAACGCTCAAGACCTCATTATAGAAAACACCACCGGGAATGGATTAAGACCGCCAATGAACGGCTGAAGCAGAGTGTGGTGCAATGAAAATCTTCTTTGCCGTTAGACCAGTGTCGCGGCAATCTTTTGTTAAAATTGAAAAATGTAGCTCTCATCGGGCAGCAAAACTGGACGCAGAATTTGCTGCCATTTTTGCTCTTCATGGTAAGGAGTTCTGGCGATTAGCTGACCGTTAATCGCCTCTTTTCAGTGCATTCTCGGGATATCCGTGCCCCATCTCCCAATTTCCCTCACCCACGCCGTCACCGCCTTGTCATCTTTCTGACACCTTACTATCTTACAAATGTAACAAAAAAGTTATTTTTCTGTAATTCGAGCATGTCATGTTACCCCGCGAGCATAAAACGCGTGAATTCGCGCATTCGGTACAACAAGAGAGATAAACGATGAAACCGTTACATTATACAGCTTCAGCACTGGCGCTCGGACTGGCGTTAATGGGGAATGCACAGGCAGTGACGACCATTCCGTTCTGGCATTCTATGGAAGGGGAACTGGGTAAAGAGGTGGATTCTCTTGCCCAACGTTTTAACGCCGAAAACCCGGATTACAAAATTGTACCGACCTATAAAGGCAACTACGAACAGAATTTAAGCGCGGGGATTGCCGCATTTCGTACCGGCAACGCGCCGGCTATTTTGCAGGTTTATGAAGTTGGCACCGCCACCATGATGGCGTCGAAAGCCATTAAACCGGTATATGACGTGTTTAAAGAGGCGGGGATTCAATTCGATGAGTCGCAGTTTGTGCCGACGGTTTCAGGCTACTACTCCGACAGCAAAACCGGACATTTACTCTCCCAGCCGTTCAACAGCTCGACTCCTGTTCTCTATTACAACAAAGATGCTTTCAAGAAAGCGGGATTAGACCCGGAACAGCCGCCGAAAACCTGGCAGGATCTGGCAGACTATGCCGCGAAACTGAAAGCCTCTGGTATGAAGTGCGGCTACGCCAGCGGCTGGCAGGGCTGGATCCAACTGGAAAACTTTAGCGCCTGGAACGGTCTGCCGTTTGCCAGCAAAAACAACGGCTTTGACGGCACGGACGCGGTGCTTGAGTTCAACAAGCCGGAGCAGGTGAAACACATCGCCATGCTCGAAGAGATGAACAAGAAGGGCGATTTCAGTTACGTAGGGCGTAAGGATGAATCTACCGAGAAGTTCTATAACGGTGATTGCGCGATGACGACCGCCTCTTCGGGTTCTCTTGCCAACATTCGCGAGTACGCCAAATTCAACTACGGCGTAGGTATGATGCCTTACGACGCCGATGCGAAAGATGCGCCACAAAACGCCATTATCGGCGGAGCCAGCCTGTGGGTGATGCAGGGCAAAGATAAAGAAACTTACACCGGCGTGGCGAAGTTTCTCGACTTCCTCGCGAAGCCAGAAAACGCTGCCGAGTGGCATCAGAAAACCGGTTATCTGCCAATTACCAAAGCGGCGTATGACCTGACCCGTGAGCAGGGCTTTTATGAGAAAAACCCAGGGGCGGATACTGCGACGCGTCAGATGCTGAACAAGCCGCCGTTGCCGTTCACCAAAGGGCTGCGTCTGGGCAACATGCCGCAGATCCGCGTGATTGTGGATGAAGAGCTGGAAAGCGTGTGGACCGGTAAGAAGACGCCACAGCAGGCGCTGGATACCGCTGTTGAGCGTGGGAACCAGTTACTGCGCCGCTTTGAGAAATCTACGAAGTCTTAACCAGTGAAATGTCGGATGCGTTTCGCTTATCTGACCTGGCATCGCGTGTAGGCCGGATAAGCGAAGCGCATCCGGCACAGTTCAGGAATTAACCGTAATGTCATCATCCCGTCCGGTGTTCCGCTCGCGCTGGCTGCCTTATTTGCTGGTCGCGCCGCAGCTTATCATCACCGTTATCTTTTTTATCTGGCCTGCGGGCGAAGCGTTGTGGTACTCGCTACAAAGCGTCGATCCATTTGGCTTTTCCAGCCAGTTTGTCGGCCTGGATAACTTCGTCACGCTGTTTCATGACAGCTACTATCTCGACTCCTTCTGGACGACGATAAAATTCAGCACCTTTGTCACCGTCAGCGGTTTGCTGGTGTCGCTGTTCTTCGCGGCGCTGGTGGAGTACATCGTGCGCGGCAGCCGTTTCTATCAAACCTTAATGCTGCTGCCGTATGCCGTGGCTCCCGCCGTTGCCGCCGTATTGTGGATCTTCCTGTTTAACCCTGGTCGCGGGCTGATCACTCATTTTCTCGCTGAGTTCGGCTACGACTGGAACCATGCGCAAAACAGCGGTCAGGCAATGTTCCTGGTGGTGTTTGCCTCAGTATGGAAGCAAATCAGCTACAACTTTCTGTTCTTCTATGCCGCGCTGCAATCCATTCCCCGTTCGTTGATTGAAGCCGCAGCCATCGACGGTGCAGGCCCGATTCGCCGCTTCTTTAAGATTGCGCTGCCGCTGATTGCGCCGGTGAGCTTCTTCCTGCTGGTGGTGAACCTGGTGTACGCCTTCTTCGACACCTTCCCGGTGATCGATGCCGCCACGTCCGGCGGACCAGTACAGGCCACCACGACGCTGATTTATAAGATCTACCGCGAAGGCTTTACCGGACTGGATCTGGCTTCGTCTGCCGCGCAGTCGGTGGTGTTGATGTTCCTCGTCATCGTGCTGACGGTGGTGCAGTTCCGCTATGTTGAAAGCAAGGTGCGTTACCAATGATTGAGAACCGTCCGTGGCTGACAATATTCAGCCATACCATGCTGATCCTCGGGATCGCGGTGATCCTCTTCCCGTTGTACGTGGCGTTTGTCGCGGCGACGCTGGATAAACAGGCCGTCTACGCCGCGCCGATGACGCTCATCCCCGGCACGCATCTGTTGGAAAACATCCACAACATCTGGGTGAACGGGGTAGGCACAAATAGCGCGCCGTTCTGGCGGATGTTGCTTAACAGCTTCGTGATGGCGTTCAGCATTACGCTCGGCAAAATTACCGTCTCGATGCTCTCGGCATTTGCCATTGTCTGGTTTCGTTTTCCGCTGCGTAACCTCTTCTTCTGGATGATTTTTATCACCCTGATGCTGCCAGTTGAAGTGCGTATCTTCCCGACAGTAGAAGTCATCGCCAATCTGAATATGCTCGACAGCTACGCTGGTTTAACGCTGCCGCTGATGGCCTCGGCAACCGCTACCTTCCTGTTCCGCCAGTTCTTTATGACGCTACCGGATGAGCTGGTGGAAGCGGCGCGGATCGACGGTGCGTCACCAATGCGTTTCTTTTGCGACATCGTTTTCCCGCTGTCGAAAACCAATCTGGCGGCGCTGTTTGTGATCACTTTTATTTACGGCTGGAACCAGTATTTGTGGCCGTTGTTGATTATTACCGACGTTGATCTCGGCACCACCGTGGCAGGAATCAAAGGGATGATCGCTACAGGCGAAGGCACCACGGAATGGAATTCGGTGATGGCGGCGATGTTGTTAACGCTTATCCCTCCGGTGGTGATTGTTTTAGTGATGCAGCGTGCCTTCGTGCGCGGCCTGGTCGATAGTGAGAAATAAGATGGCAGGACTGAAATTACAGGCAGTAACCAAAAGCTGGGATGGCAAAACCCAGGTCATTAAACCGCTGACCCTTGATGTGGCGGATGGCGAATTTATCGTGATGGTCGGGCCGTCTGGCTGCGGGAAATCCACGCTGCTGCGCATGGTTGCCGGGCTGGAGCGGGTCACCGAAGGCGATATCTGGATTAACGACCAACGCGTGACCGAAATGGAGCCGAAAGATCGCGGGATTGCGATGGTGTTCCAGAACTACGCTCTTTATCCGCATATGAGTGTCGAAGAAAACATGGCGTGGGGGCTGAAAATTCGCGGCATGGGCAAGCAACAAATTGCCGAACGTGTTAAAGAAGCGGCGCGTATTCTGGAGCTGGATGGCCTGCTCAAGCGTCGTCCGCGTGAGCTTTCTGGCGGTCAGCGTCAGCGTGTAGCGATGGGCCGTGCGATTGTGCGCGATCCGGCGGTGTTCCTGTTTGATGAGCCGCTCTCTAACCTCGATGCCAAGCTGCGCGTGCAGATGCGCCTTGAGCTGCAACAACTGCACCGTCGCCTGAAAACGACTTCACTCTACGTTACTCACGATCAGGTTGAGGCGATGACGCTCGCTCAGCGGGTAATGGTGATGAACGGCGGCATTGCTGAACAGATTGGCACACCAGTTGAAGTCTACGAAAAGCCCGCCAGCCTGTTTGTGGCGAGTTTTATCGGTAGTCCGGCGATGAATCTGCTGACAGGCCGCGTGAATAACGATGGCACGCATTTCGAACTGGATGGGGGGATGGCGCTACCGCTAAACGGTGGCTACCGTCAGTATGCCGGACGTAAAATGACTCTTGGCATTCGCCCGGAACATATTGCGTTAAGCTCGCAGGCAGAAGGTGGCATACCGCTGGTGATGGACACGCTGGAGATCCTCGGCGCAGATAACCTGGCGCACGGACGCTGGGGCGAACAGAAGCTGGTGGTGCGACTGGCGCATCAGGAGCGCCCGACGGCAGGCAGCACGCTGTGGCTGCATCTGCCGGAAAATCAGCTGCATCTTTTTGATGGTGAAACAGGACAACGAGTATGAGTAACTGGCCTTATCCCCGCATCGTCGCCCACCGTGGCGGCGGTAAACTGGCCCCGGAAAACACCCTGGCGGCAATCGACGTTGGGGCAAAATACGGTCATAAGATGATCGAATTTGACGCGAAGTTATCGAAAGATGGTGAGATCTTCCTGCTGCATGACGATAATCTCGAGCGTACCAGCAATGGTTGGGGCGTCGCGGGCGAACTGAACTGGCAGGATTTACTGCGCGTGGATGCAGGCAGTTGGTACAGCAAAGCGTTTAAAGGTGAGCCGCTGCCGTTGCTTTCTCAGGTGGCGGAACGCTGTCGCGAACACGGGATGATGGCGAATATCGAAATCAAACCCACCACTGGCACAGGTCCATTAACGGGCAAAATGGTATCGCTGGCGGCGCGCGAACTGTGGGCTGGTATGACGCCGCCGCTGCTGTCATCGTTTGAGATTGATGCTTTAGAAGCCGCGCAACAGGCTGCACCGGAACTGCCGCGCGGTTTGTTGCTGGATGAGTGGCGCGACGACTGGCGCGAACTGACCACGCGGCTGGGCTGCGTCTCTATTCATCTCAATCATAAGTTGCTCGATAAAGCGCGAGTGATGCAGTTGAAAGACGCTGGATTACGGATTCTGGTTTATACCGTCAACAAACCCCAGCGCGCGGCAGAGTTGCTGCGCTGGGGCGTGGATTGCATCTGTACCGATGCGATTGATGTGATTGGCCCGAACTTTACGGCCCAATAGTTTTCAACGGAATATCAGGCTGCGGCGTGCTGGGCTGATTCAGCATGTCGCCGTTTCTCCTCTCCGGCAACATATGCTGCTGATTCAACGAACTATCCGGATTACGGTTGCTGTTTAACATCCCGCCGTTGGTGTTGGGCAGCATTTGCTGCCGGGCGGGATTTAGCTCCCCCGGCTGTGACTGCAATACCCGCTGCGAGTTGCTATTAAGCTGATTTTCTAAATGCTGCTGTTGCAACTGCGTTTGCGTTTTCAGTTGCTGATTCAGCATCCCTTTTTGCTGGATTTGCTGCGTTTGCATTTGAGTTTGCATTCGCTGCTGGCTGGGGATCTGATACCCCGGCTGGTTAGGGTTGTTCAGAGTATTAATGGGCTGTGCAAAGCCGACAAAAGGCAGGAGTGCCGTCAAAAGCAGAAGTCGTTTCATCGCGTATCCTCCTCTGAAGATATTCTTTAAGTTTACTCCTTTCCTGCAATCATCAGGATTAATTCAGAGTTATATACCAGGCTTAGCTGGGGTTGCCCCTTAATCTCTGGAGTATAACGATGATAAAACCGACGTTTTTACGCCGGGTGGCTATTGCTGCTCTGCTCACAGGAAGTTGTTTTAGTGCTGTCGCCGCGCCACCTGCGCCGCCGCCAGTCTCGTATGGCGTGGAGGAGGATGTCTTCCATCCGGTACGCGCGAAGCAGGGGATGGTAGCATCTGTGGACGCCACTGCCACTCAGGTGGGGGTAGATATCCTTAAGCAGGGCGGGAATGCCGTTGATGCTGCCGTGGCAGTGGGCTACGCGCTGGCGGTAACGCATCCGCAGGCAGGGAATCTGGGCGGCGGCGGTTTTATGCTGATCCGCACTAAAGATGGCAATACCACCGCCATCGATTTCCGCGAAATGGCACCCGCCAAAGCGACCCGCGATATGTTCCTTGATGATCAGGGCAACCCGGACAGCAAAAAATCTCTCACTTCGCATCTTGCTTCTGGCACACCCGGTACGGTAGCGGGCTTCTCGTTGGCGCTGGAGAAATACGGCACCATGCCGCTGAACAAAGTTGTGCAGCCCGCGTTTAAACTGGCACGCGATGGTTTTATCGTTAACGATGCGCTGGCAGACGATCTCAAAACCTACGGCAGTGAAGTGCTACCAAATCACGAAAACAGCAAAGCTATCTTCTGGAAAGAGGGCGAACCGCTGAAAAAGGGCGACAAGCTGGCACAGACGAATCTGGCAAAGAGTCTGGAGATGATTGCCGAAAACGGCCCGGATGAATTCTACAAAGGCACGATAGCGGAACAGATCGCCCTGGAGATGCAGAAAAACGGTGGCTTGATCACTAAAGAAGATTTAGCGGCCTATAAAGCGGTCGAACGTACACCAATAAGTGGCGACTATCGCGGGTATCAGGTTTACTCCATGCCACCGCCATCCTCCGGCGGGATTCATATCGTGCAGATCCTCAATATTCTGGAAAACTTCGATATGCAGAAATACGGCTTTGGCAGCGCCGACGCGATGCAAATCATGGCAGAAGCGGAGAAACATGCCTACGCCGATCGCTCGGAATATCTTGGCGACCCGGATTTTGTCAAAGTACCGTGGCAGGCGCTGACCAATAAAGCCTATGCCAAATCTATTGCCGATCAAATCGATATCAATAAAGCGAAGCCATCCAGCGAAATTCGTCCTGGCAAGCTTGCGCCTTATGAGAGTAATCAAACTACCCATTACTCAGTGGTGGATAAAGACGGTAACGCCGTGGCGGTGACCTATACGCTGAACACCACCTTCGGTACGGGCATTGTCGCGGGCGAGAGCGGTATTTTGCTCAATAACCAGATGGATGATTTCTCCGCCAAACCGGGCGTACCGAACGTTTACGGGCTGGTGGGCGGCGATGCCAACGCCGTCGGGCCGAATAAACGCCCGCTGTCGTCGATGTCACCAACCATTGTGGTCAAGGATGGTAAAACCTGGCTGGTCACCGGAAGCCCAGGCGGTAGCCGGATTATCACCACTGTGCTGCAAATGGTGGTGAACAGCATCGATTATGGCATGAATGTCGCCGAAGCGACCAATGCGCCGCGTTTCCACCATCAGTGGTTGCCGGACGAGCTGCGTGTCGAGAAAGGATTTAGCCCGGATACGCTCAAGCTGCTGGAAGCAAAAGGTCAGAAAGTGGCGCTAAAAGAGGCGATGGGCAGTACGCAAAGTATTATGGTTGGGCCGGACGGTGAGTTATACGGCGCTTCCGACCCACGTTCGGTAGATGATTTAACGGCCGGGTATTAATATCTTAAGCCCTCTCCCGGTAGGTGAGGGCTTTTAGATTACAAATTCTCTATTTCACCCGCGCCATATAATACGCATCGACATATTCACCGTTTCGTAATGCGTACTTCTTGCCAGTCCCTTCAATTTCAAAGCCGAATTTTTTATAGACCTTAATTGCTGGCGCGTTATCAACGAACACCGTTAGTTCAATACGATCTACCCGCAACCAGTTGTCGCACATTTCAATCATCTCTCGCATCAGGGCGCTGGCGACGCCGCGGTTCTTCCAGCGGGAGTCGACACAGATACCAAAGTCGGCAACATGACTGCGGCGTGGGCGTTGCTGTACGTCAATAGTGAGATGACCCACGACGTCTCCATCAATACAGGCGACGAGTTGCTTGATGCCGGGACGATCGGCGAGTCGCTCCTGCCACATTGGCTCTGACGGATGAGGCACCTGTAGCGTGTTGTAATACACCTCCGGTTGGGCGTGAATTTGCCTGATGGCCTCGTAATCCCGTGTTTCTGCGTGGCGTATTACTATCTCACTCATTCCTTTGTCCTCTTTGGGGTAAATGTCCCTTTCAACATCATTGACTTTCAAATGCGAGTCAAATGCATTTTTTTGCAAAAAGTGTTGGACAAGTGCGAATGAGAATGATTATTATTGTCTCGCGATCAGGAAGACCCTCGCGGAGAACCTGAAAGCACGACATTGCTCACATTGCTTCCAGTATTACTTAGCCAGCCGGGTGCTGGCTTTTTTTTTGACCTTTCGTTCTCAATTTATCCACGGGAAGTGCTTGTGTTTGTTATGCGCACTCCTGTAGGAACCACGTCCGCTTTGCGCTAAGGTGTAACTAACCACCTTAAAAAGGACGAAATCATGGTCATCAACTGCGCCTTTATTGGCTTTGGTAAAAGCACGACCCGTTACCATTTACCGTATGTACTTAACCGCAAGGATAGCTGGCATGTCGCGCATATTTTTCGCCGCCATGCGAAGCCGGAAGAACAGGCTCCCATTTATTCCCATATTCATTTCACCAGCGATCTCGACGAAGTGCTAAACGATCCTGACGTTAAGTTGATTGTCGTCTGCACCCACGCGGACAGCCACTTCGAGTACGCGAAGCGCGCGCTGGAAGCCGGGAAAAATGTGCTGGTCGAAAAACCGTTCACCCCGACACTTGCGCAGGCGAAAGAGCTGTTTGCGCTGGCGAAAAGTAAAGGGCTGACCGTCACGCCGTATCAGAATCGTCGCTTTGATTCCTGTTTTCTGACGGCGAAAAAAGCGATTGAAAGCGGCAAGCTGGGAGAGATTGTTGAAGTGGAAAGCCATTTTGACTATTACCGCCCAGTGGCAGAAACCAAACCTGGACTGCCGCAGGATGGCGCGTTCTATGGCCTTGGTGTGCATACGATGGACCAGATTATCTCGCTGTTCGGTCGCCCGGATCACGTCGCTTATGACATCCGCAGCCTGCGTAATAAAGCCAATCCTGACGACACCTTTGAAGCGCAGCTATTTTATGGCGATCTAAAAGCCATCGTCAAAACCAGCCATCTGGTGAAAATCGATTATCCGAAATTTATCGTTCATGGGAAGAAAGGTTCGTTTATTAAATACGGTATCGACCAGCAGGAAACCAGCCTGAAGGCTAACATTATGCCCGGCGAACCGGGATTCGCAGCGGATGATTCGGTCGGTGTGCTGGAGTATGTCAATGACGAGGGCGTTACGGTCAGAGAAGAGATGAAGCCGGAGATGGGCGATTACGGACGCGTTTATGATGCGTTGTACCAAACCATCACCAACGGTGCACCAAATTACGTCAAGGAATCTGAAGTTCTTACCAATCTGGAAATCCTTGAACGCGGTTTTGAGCAAGCCTCTCCCTCCACAGTGACTCTTGCGAAGTAAGTTTGATGACCTCTCGAATAGTTCAATTTTTTTGAACAGAGGGGTCAATTTTCACCCTCTATCATCCCAGGCGGATCGGGTCCACACTAAGCCCATCGAAATCATTCAGGGGGCGAATACAAATGATCTACTTACGCAAAGCAAATGAACGTGGTCATGCAAATCATGGCTGGCTGGACTCCTGGCATACTTTCTCTTTTGCCAACTATTACGACCCGAACTTTATGGGCTTCTCCGCGCTGCGCGTGATTAACGACGACGTGATTGAAGCAGGGCAGGGCTTCGGCACTCACCCGCATAAAGATATGGAAATTTTGACCTACGTGCTGGAAGGTACTGTTGAGCACCAGGACAGCATGGGCAATAAAGAGCAGGTTCCGGCGGGCGAGTTCCAGATTATGAGTGCGGGTACGGGTATTCGTCACTCAGAGTACAACCCAAGCAGCACTGAGCGTCTGCACCTGTATCAGATCTGGATCATGCCAGAAGAAAATGGTATTACGCCGCGTTATGAACAGCGTCGCTTTGATGCCGTACAGGGTAAACAGCTGGTGCTCTCGCCGGATGCGCGAGATGGTTCATTGAAAGTGTATCAGGATATGGAACTGTACCGCTGGGCGCTGCTGAAAGATGAGCAGTCGGTGCATCAGATTGCCGCTGAACGCCGCGTCTGGATCCAGGTGGTGAAAGGTAATGTCACCATTAACGGCGTAAAAGCTTCGATCAGCGATGGTCTGGCAATCTGGGATGAGCAGGCAATCTCCATCCACGCTGACAGCGACAGCGAAGTGTTACTGTTCGATCTGCCTCCGGTTTAAAACTTAACGGCATTTTTGAAGCCTGCCTTTTTGCGGGCTTCATCGCTCGCCCCGGTCTCGTGCTAATGTACGCGACCGGGGTTTTGTCGCGTCTTTAGCACAATGCGATGCAATTGATTTAGTGTATATCTAATAATTATAAACAAGCACTGTTTTCTCCGGGAAGGTTCTGATGCGTCCGTGTTAAACTAAGAGAATCTATCTCTTTTGTACCTTCAGGACGATGAAAAAGAAAAGACCCGTACTTCAGGATGTGGCTGACCGTGTTGGCGTGACCAAAATGACGGTCAGCCGTTTTTTACGCAACCCGGAGCAGGTTTCCGTCGCTCTACGTGGCAAGATTGCCGCCGCTCTTGATGAACTGGGTTATATTCCCAATCGCGCACCCGATATCCTCTCTAACGCCACCAGCCGGGCGATTGGCGTCCTGTTACCTTCACTCACTAACCAGGTTTTCGCTGAAGTATTACGCGGTATCGAAAGCGTCACCGACGCACACGGTTATCAGACGATGCTGGCGCACTACGGTTATAAACCGGAAATGGAGCAAGAACGCCTCGAATCAATGCTTTCCTGGAATATCGACGGACTTATTCTCACCGAACGTACCCACACGCCCCGCACCTTAAAAATGATTGAAGTAGCGGGTATTCCGGTGGTGGAGCTGATGGACAGTAAGTCGCCGTGTCTCGATATCGCCGTCGGTTTTGATAACTTTGAAGCGGCACGCCAGATGACCACCGCCATTATTGCTCGCGGGCATCGTCACATTGCCTATCTCGGCGCACGCCTCGACGAACGTACTATCATCAAACAGAAGGGATATGAGCAGGCGATGCTGGATGCAGGCCTGGTGCCGTATAGCGTGATGGTCGAGCAATCTTCTTCTTACTCTTCCGGTATTGAACTGATTCGCCAGGCGCGGCGGGAATATCCGCAGCTGGATGGCGTATTTTGTACTAATGATGACCTGGCGGTCGGCGCGGCGTTTGAATGTCAGCGTCTGGGGCTGAAAGTTCCTGACGATATGGCGATTGCCGGTTTCCACGGTCATGACATTGGTCAGGTGATGGAGCCACGGCTGGCGAGCGTGCTGACGCCGCGTGAGCGGATGGGCAGCATTGGCGCTGAGCGCCTGCTGGCGCGTATTCGTGGCGAATCTGTGACACCGAAAATGTTAGATTTAGGTTTCACCTTGTCACCAGGCGGATCTATTTAAGCTCACAAATTTGAAGTAGCTCACACTTATACACTTAAGGCACGGATGGATATTGCTTCTGTTTTTGTCCGGCTGGACAATGTTACCGATAACAGTTACCCGTAACATTTTCTGATTCTTGTATTGTGGGGGCACCACTTTGAGCACGACTAACCATGATCACCACATTTACGTCTTGATGGGCGTATCGGGCAGCGGCAAATCTGCAGTCGCCAGTGAAGTGGCGCATCAACTTCATGCCGCGTTTCTTGATGGCGATTTCCTCCATCCGCGCTGCAATATCGAAAAAATGGCGTCTGGCGAACCGCTGAACGACGACGATCGCAAACCGTGGTTACAGGCGCTTAACGACGCCGCGTTTGCCATGCAGCGCACCAATAAAGTGTCGCTGATCGTCTGTTCTGCACTGAAAAAGCACTATCGCGACCTGCTGCGTGAAGGTAATCCGAATCTCTCTTTCATCTACCTGAAAGGCGATTTTGATGTAATTGAAAGCCGTCTGAAAGCGCGCAAAGGCCATTTCTTTAAAACCCAAATGCTGGTGACGCAGTTTGAAACGCTGCAGGAGCCGGGTGCGGACGAAACCGATGTACTGGTGGTGGATATCGATCAACCGCTGGAAGGTGTTGTGGCAAGCACCATTGAGGTTATTAATAAAGGCAAATAAGTAGTGACTACATTAACGCTTGTTTTAACAGCAGTAGGGTCTGTTTTACTGCTGCTGTTTTTAGTCATGAAGGCGCGTATGCACGCTTTCCTGGCTTTGATGGTGGTGTCTATGGGGGCTGGCCTTTTTTCCGGCATGCCGCTCGATAAAATCGCAGCGACGATGGAAAAAGGGATGGGAGGCACCCTCGGCTTCCTGGCGGTAGTTGTCGCCCTGGGAGCCATGTTTGGCAAGATCTTACATGAAACCGGCGCAGTCGATCAGATTGCCGTCAAAATGCTCAAATCCTTCGGTCACAGTCGTGCGCATTATGCCATTGGCCTTGCGGGTCTGGTCTGTGCGCTACCGCTGTTCTTTGAAGTGGCGATTGTCCTGTTGATTAGCGTTGCTTTCTCAATGGCGCGCCACACCGGTACGAACCTGGTGAAACTGGTAATCCCATTATTCGCAGGCGTGGCGGCAGCGGCGGCGTTCCTGGTGCCGGGGCCTGCGCCAATGCTATTGGCATCGCAGATGAACGCTGACTTTGGCTGGATGATCCTGATTGGCCTGTGTGCGGCAATCCCGGGAATGATTATTGCCGGGCCGCTGTGGGGTAATTTCATCAGCCGCTACGTGGAGCTGCATATTCCTGACGATATCAGCGAACCGCATCTCGGCGAAGGCAAAATGCCGTCCTTCGGATTCAGCCTGTCGCTGATCCTGCTGCCGCTGGTGCTGGTGGGGCTGAAAACCATTGCCGCGCGTTTTGTGCCGGAAGGCTCTACCGCTTACGAATGGTTCGAGTTTATCGGTCATCCGTTTACCGCAATTCTGGTCGCTTGCCTGGTAGCAATTTACGGCCTGGCGATGCGTCAGGGTATGCCGAAAGACAAAGTGATGGAGATTTGTGGTCACGCGCTGCAACCGGCGGGGATCATTCTGCTGGTGATTGGTGCAGGCGGCGTGTTCAAACAGGTGCTGGTTGACTCTGGCGTAGGTCCGGCACTGGGCGAAGCGTTAACCGGCATGGGCCTGCCGATTGCCATCACCTGCTTTGTGCTGGCTGCGGCGGTGCGTATCATTCAGGGTTCTGCCACCGTTGCCTGTTTAACGGCGGTGGGACTGGTGATGCCGGTTATTGAACAACTGAACTACTCCGGTGCGCAAATGGCGGCGCTGTCGATTTGTATCGCCGGTGGTTCGATTGTTGTCAGCCACGTTAACGACGCCGGTTTCTGGTTGTTCGGTAAATTTACCGGCGCGACCGAAGCCGAAACGCTGAAAACCTGGACCATGATGGAAACCATCCTCGGCACCGTTGGTGCCATCGTCGGGATGATTGCGTTCCAGCTGTTGAGTTAAGTTTGTTCGCCCGGTAGTTGTGACGCTACCGGGCTCTTTTCGAAAAACTCTCCTCGTTACCCCTTCATCCACATTCGAATGCCGTCGAGGAACATCTGAGTTGCCATCATCACCAGAATCAATCCCATCAGGCGTTCCAGCGCGTTCACCCCTTTCTCTCCCAGCAGACGCAAGAACAGCGAAGACTGTAGCAGGATGACAAAGGTGCCGCCCCAGGCCAGCAGCAGGGCAATCACCAGATGCCCCATCTGATTCGGGTACTGATGAGACAACAACATCAGCGTGGCGAGAATAGTCGGCCCGGCGACTAACGGAATTGCCAACGGCACGATAAACGGCTCTTCACCTGCCGGAAGCCCGCTGCTATTTCCTGAAGCACTGGGGAAAATCATCTTAATGGCGATCAGAAACAGAATGATGCCGCCAGAAATGGAGACGGTTTCTGCCCGCAGGCTAAGAAATGCCAGAATTTTCTCACCCGCAAACAGGAACACCAGCATCACCAGGAGAGCAATAAGCAACTCTCGCACCATGATTGCCCGCCGTCTTTTCGGTTCAGTATGTTTCAGTACGGACATGAAAATAGGTAGGTTTCCGAGCGGATCCATAATCAGGATCAATAAAACTGCTGCAGAAATGATTTCATTCATAACTCAAATTCCCTGATAATTGCCGCGGACTTTCTGCGTGCTAACAAAGCAGGATAAGTCGCATTACTGATGGCTTCGCTATCATTGATTAATTTCACTTGCGACTTTGGCTGCTTTTTGTATGGTGAAAGATGTGCCACGAGGAGACCGGCACATTTATACAGCACACATCTTTGCAGGAAAAAAACGCTTATGAAAAATGTTGGTTTTATCGGCTGGCGCGGTATGGTCGGCTCCGTTCTCATGCAACGCATGGTTGAAGAGCGCGACTTCGACGCCATTCGCCCTGTCTTCTTTTCTACTTCTCAGCTTGGCCAGGCTGCGCCGTCTTTTGGCGGAACCACTGGCACACTTCAGGATGCCTTTGATCTGGAGGCGCTAAAGGCCCTCGATATCATTGTGACCTGTCAGGGCGGCGATTATACCAACGAAATCTATCCAAAGCTTCGTGAAAGCGGATGGCAAGGTTACTGGATTGACGCAGCATCATCTCTGCGCATGAAAGATGACGCCATCATCATTCTTGACCCCGTCAATCAGGACGTCATTACCGACGGATTAAATAATGGCATCAGGACTTTTGTTGGCGGTAACTGTACCGTAAGCCTGATGTTGATGTCGTTGGGGGGTTTATTCGCCAATGATCTTGTTGATTGGGTGTCCGTTGCAACCTACCAGGCCGCTTCCGGCGGTGGTGCGCGACATATGCGTGAGTTATTAACCCAGATGGGCCATCTGTATGGCCATGTGGCAGATGAACTCGCGACCCCGTCCTCTGCTATTCTCGATATCGAACGCAAAGTCACAACTTTAACCCGTAGCGGTGAGCTGCCGGTGGATAACTTTGGCGTGCCGCTGGCGGGTAGCCTGATTCCGTGGATCGACAAACAGCTCGATAACGGTCAGAGCCGCGAAGAGTGGAAAGGGCAGGCGGAAACCAACAAGATCCTCAACACATCTTCCGTAATTCCGGTAGATGGTTTATGTGTGCGTGTCGGGGCATTGCGCTGCCACAGCCAGGCATTCACTATTAAATTGAAAAAAGATGTGTCTATTCCGACCGTGGAAGAACTACTGGCTGCGCACAATCCGTGGGCGAAAGTCGTTCCGAACGATCGGGAAATCACTATGCGTGAGCTAACCCCAGCTGCCGTTACCGGCACGCTGACCACGCCGGTAGGCCGTCTGCGTAAGCTGAATATGGGGCCGGAGTTCCTGTCAGCCTTTACCGTGGGCGACCAGCTGCTGTGGGGGGCCGCGGAGCCGCTGCGTCGGATGCTTCGTCAACTGGCGTAATCTTTATTCATTAAATCTGGGGCGCGTTGCCGCCCCTGTTAGTGCGTAATACAGGAGTAAGCGCAGATGTTTCATGATTTACCGGGAGTTAAATAGAGCATTGGCTATTCTTTAAGGGTGGCGGAATACAAGAGTATTTACAGCCTTACCTGAAGTGAGGACGACGCAGAGAGGATGCACAGAGTGCTGCGCCGTTCAGGTCAAAAAAATGTCACAACCAGAAGTCAAAAATTCAGTTGGATGGGGTGACACAATAAAACAGGAAGACAAGCATGTCCGATCGTATCGATAGAGACGTGATTAACGCGCTAATTGCAGGCCATTTTGCGGATCCTTTTTCTGTACTGGGAATGCATAAAACCACCGCGGGACTGGAAGTCCGTGCCCTTTTACCCGACGCTACCGATGTGTGGGTGATTGAACCGAAAACCGGGCGCAAACTCGCAAAACTGGAGTGTCTCGACTCCCGTGGATTCTTTAGCGGTGTCATTCCGCGACGTAAGAATTTTTTCCGCTATCAGTTGGCTGTTGTCTGGCATGGTCAGCAAAACCTGATAGATGATCCTTACCGTTTTGGTCCGCTAATCCAGGAAATGGATGCCTGGCTATTATCTGAAGGTACGCATCTGCGCCCATATGAAACCTTAGGCGCGCATGCAGATACTATGGATGGCGTCACGGGTACGCGTTTTTCTGTCTGGGCTCCAAACGCCCGCCGGGTCTCGGTAGTCGGTCAATTCAACTACTGGGACGGTCGCCGTCACCCGATGCGCCTGCGTAAAGAGAGCGGCATCTGGGAACTGTTTATCCCTGGGGCGCACAACGGTCAGCTCTATAAATACGAGATGATTGATGCCAATGGCAACTTGCGTCTGAAGTCCGACCCTTATGCCTTCGAAGCGCAAATGCGCCCGGAAACCGCGTCTCTTATTTGCGGGCTGCCGGAAAAGGTTGTGCAGACTGAAGAGCGCAAAAAGGCGAATCAGTTTGATGCGCCAATCTCTATTTATGAAGTTCACCTGGGCTCCTGGCGTCGCCACACCGACAACAATTTCTGGTTGAGCTACCGCGAGCTGGCCGATCAACTGGTGCCTTATGCTAAATGGATGGGCTTTACCCACCTCGAACTGCTGCCCATTAACGAGCATCCGTTCGATGGCAGTTGGGGTTATCAGCCAACCGGCCTGTATGCACCGACCCGCCGTTTTGGTACCCGCGACGACTTCCGTTATTTCATTGATGCCGCACACGCAGCTGGTCTGAACGTGATTCTCGACTGGGTACCAGGCCACTTCCCGACCGATGACTTTGCGCTTGCCGAATTTGATGGCACGAACTTGTATGAACACAGCGATCCGCGCGAAGGCTACCATCAGGACTGGAATACGCTGATCTACAACTATGGTCGCCGTGAAGTCAGTAACTTCCTTGTCGGTAATGCGCTTTACTGGATCGAACGTTTTGGTATTGATGCGCTGCGCGTCGATGCTGTGGCATCAATGATTTATCGCGACTACAGCCGCAAAGAGGGGGAGTGGATCCCGAACGAATTTGGCGGGCGCGAGAATCTTGAAGCGATTGAATTCTTGCGTAATACCAACCGTATTCTTGGTGAGCAGGTTTCCGGTGCGGTGACAATGGCGGAAGAGTCTACCGATTTCCCTGGCGTTTCTCGTCCGCAGGACATGGGGGGTCTGGGCTTCTGGTACAAGTGGAATCTCGGCTGGATGCATGACACCCTGGACTATATGAAGCTCGACCCGATTTATCGTCAGTATCATCACGGTAAGCTCACCTTCGGGATGCTCTATAACTACACTGAAAACTTCGTCCTGCCGTTGTCGCATGATGAAGTGGTCCACGGTAAAAAATCGATTCTCGACCGGATGCCGGGCGACGCATGGCAGAAATTCGCTAACTTGCGCGCCTACTATGGCTGGATGTGGGCATTCCCGGGCAAGAAACTGCTGTTCATGGGGAACGAATTTGCCCAGGGCCGTGAGTGGAACCATGACGCCAGCCTCGACTGGCATCTGTTGGAAGGCGGCGATAACTGGCACCACGGTGTCCAGCGTCTGGTGCGCGATCTGAACCTCACCTACCGCCACCATAAAGCGATGCATGAACTGGATTTTGACCCGTACGGTTTTGAATGGCTGGTGGTGGATGACAAAGAACGCTCGGTGCTGATCTTTGTGCGTCGCGATAAAGAGGGTAACGAAATCATCGTTGCCAGTAACTTTACTCCAGTGCCGTGTCATGATTATCGCTTCGGCATTAACCAGCCGGGTAAATGGCGTGAGATCCTCAATACCGATTCCATGCACTATCACGGCAGTAATGCAGGCAATGGCGGCACGGTTCACAGCGATGAGATTGCCAGCCATGGTCGTCAGCATTCACTGAGCCTGACGCTACCACCGCTGGCCACTATCTGGCTGGTTCGGGAGGCAGAATGACACAACTCGCCATTGGCAAACCCGCACCCCTCGGCGCGCATTACGACGGTCAGGGCGTCAACTTCACACTTTTCTCCGCTCATGCCGAGCGGGTAGAACTGTGTATCTTTGACGCCAATGGCCAGGAACATCGCTATGACTTGCCAGGGCACAGTGGCGACATTTGGCACGGTTATCTGCCGGATGCGCGCCCGGGTTTGCGTTATGGTTATCGCGTTCATGGCCCCTGGCGACCCGCCGAGGGACATCGCTTTAACCCAGCGAAGTTGTTGATTGATCCTTGCGCGCGGCAAATTGACGGGGAGTTTAAAGATAACCCGCTGCTGCACGCAGGTCATAATGAACCTGACTATCGCGACAACGCCGCCATTGCGCCGAAATGTGTAGTGGTGGTTGATCACTATGACTGGGAGGATGATGCCCCGCCGCGCACGCCGTGGGGCAGCACTATCATTTATGAAGCCCATGTCAAAGGATTAACGTATCTGCACCCGGAGATCCCCGTCGATATCCGCGGCACTTATAAAGCCCTGGGGCATCCGGTGATGATCAACTATTTGAAACAGTTGGGCATTACTGCGCTGGAGTTGCTGCCGGTGGCACAATTTGCCAGCGAACCACGCCTGCAACGTATGGGGTTAAGTAACTACTGGGGCTATAACCCGGTAGCGATGTTTGCGCTGCATCCGGCGTATGCCTGCTCGCCAGAAACGGCGCTGAATGAGTTTCGCGATGCAATCAAAGCACTGCATAAAGCGGGTATCGAAGTCATTCTTGATATCGTGCTTAACCATAGTGCGGAACTGGACCTCGACGGTCCGTTATTCTCTCTGCGTGGGATCGACAACCGTAGCTATTATTGGATAAGAGAAGACGGTGATTATCACAATTGGACAGGCTGTGGCAACACGCTCAATTTGAGTCATCCGGCGGTGGTGGATTATGCCAGCGCCTGCCTGCGTTATTGGGTAGAAACCTGCCACGTCGATGGTTTCCGTTTTGATCTGGCGGCAGTCATGGGCCGTACGCCTGAGTTCCGTCAGGATGCGCCGTTGTTTACCGCAATTCAGAACTGCCCGGTGCTCTCGCAGGTGAAGTTAATTGCCGAACCGTGGGATATTGCGCCTGGTGGTTATCAGGTGGGAAATTTCCCGCCATTGTTTGCTGAGTGGAACGATCATTTCCGTGATGCTGCCCGTCGTTTCTGGCTGCATTATGATTTGCCTCTGGGGGCGTTTGCCGGGCGTTTTGCTGCCTCCAGCGATGTTTTTAAACGTAATGGTCGTCTGCCGAGTGCCGCGATTAATCTCGTCACCGCGCATGACGGTTTTACGCTTCGCGACTGCGTTTGCTTCAACCATAAACACAATGAAGCAAACGGAGAAGAAAATCGCGACGGGACCAACAACAATCACAGTAACAATCATGGTAAAGAAGGATTAGGCGGTACTCTTGACCTGGTTGAACGGCGGCGCGACAGCATTCACGCCCTGTTAACAACGTTGTTGCTCTCCCAGGGTACGCCGATGTTACTGGCCGGTGACGAACATGGTCATAGCCAGCATGGCAATAACAATGCCTACTGTCAGGATAATCAATTAACCTGGTTGGACTGGTCGCAGGCAAGCAGTGGTTTAACCGCATTTACCGCCGCGTTAATCCATCTGCGCAAGCGCATTCCCGCTTTGGTGGAGAATCGCTGGTGGGAAGAAGGCGACGGCAATGTCCGTTGGCTAAATCGATATGCTCAACCTTTAAGCACGGATGAGTGGCAAAACGGGCCGAAACAGCTGCAAATTCTGCTCTCGGATCGCTTTTTGATCGCAATTAACGCCACGCTTGAGGTAACAGAGATTGTTTTACCTGCTGGGGAGTGGCACGCCATTCCCCCATTCGCTGGAGAGGATAACCCAGTGATTACGGCTGTCTGGCAGGGACCTGCACACGGATTGTGTGTGTTCCAGAGATGATAAAAAAGGAGTTAGTCATGGTTAGTTTAGAGAAGAACGATCACTTAATGTTGGCGCGCCAGCTGCCATTGAAATCTGTTGCCCTGATACTGGCGGGAGGACGTGGTACCCGCCTGAAGGATTTAACCAATAAGCGAGCAAAACCGGCCGTACACTTCGGCGGTAAGTTCCGCATTATCGACTTTGCACTGTCTAACTGCATCAACTCCGGGATCCGTCGTATGGGCGTGATCACCCAGTACCAGTCCCATACTCTGGTGCAGCACATTCAGCGCGGCTGGTCATTCTTCAATGAAGAAATGAACGAGTTTGTCGATCTGTTGCCAGCGCAGCAGAGAATGAAAGGGGAAAACTGGTATCGCGGCACCGCAGATGCGGTCACGCAAAACCTCGACATTATTCGCCGTTACAAAGCGGAATATGTGGTGATCCTGGCGGGCGACCATATCTACAAGCAAGACTACTCGCGTATGCTTATCGACCACGTCGAAAAAGGCGCACGTTGCACCGTCGCTTGTATGCCTGTACCGATTGAAGAAGCCTCCGCATTTGGCGTTATGGCGGTTGATGAGAACGATAAAATTATCGAATTCGTTGAAAAACCCGCTAACCCGCCGTCAATGCCGAACGATCCGAGCAAATCTCTGGCGAGCATGGGTATCTACGTCTTTGACGCCGACTATCTGTATGAACTGCTGGAAGAAGACGATCGCGATGAGAACTCCAGCCACGACTTTGGTAAAGATTTGATTCCCAAAATCACCGAAGCCGGTCTGGCCTATGCGCACCCGTTCCCGCTCTCTTGCGTACAATCCGACCCGGATGCCGAGCCGTACTGGCGCGATGTGGGTACGCTTGAAGCTTACTGGAAAGCGAACCTCGATCTGGCATCAGTGGTGCCGGAACTGGATATGTACGATCGCAATTGGCCAATTCGCACCTACAATGAATCATTACCGCCAGCGAAATTCGTGCAAGATCGCTCCGGTAGCCACGGGATGACCCTTAACTCACTGGTTTCCGGCGGTTGTGTGATCTCCGGTTCGGTGGTGGTGCAGTCCGTTCTGTTCTCGCGCGTTCGCGTGAATTCATTCTGCAACATTGATTCCGCCGTATTGTTACCGGAAGTATGGGTAGGTCGCTCGTGCCGTCTGCGCCGCTGCGTCATTGATCGTGCTTGTGTTATTCCGGAAGGCATGGTGATTGGTGAAAACGCAGAGGAAGATGCACGTCGTTTCTATCGTTCAGAAGAAGGCATCGTGCTGGTAACGCGCGAAATGCTACGGAAGTTAGGGCATAAACAGGAGCGATAATGCAGGTTTTACATGTATGTTCAGAGATGTTCCCGCTGCTTAAAACCGGCGGTCTGGCTGATGTTATTGGGGCATTACCCGCAGCACAAATCGCAGACGGCGTTGACGCTCGCGTACTGTTGCCTGCATTTCCCGATATTCGCCGTGGCGTAACCGATGCGCAGGTGGTATCTCGCCGTGATACCTTCGCAGGGCATATCACGCTGTTGTTCGGCCATTACAACGGGGTTGGCATTTACCTGATTGACGCGCCGCATCTCTATGATCGTCCGGGAAGCCCGTATCACGATACCAACTTATTTGCCTACACTGACAACGTATTGCGTTTTGCGCTGTTGGGGTGGGTTGGGGCAGAAATGGCCAGCGGGCTTGACCCATTCTGGCGCCCTGATGTGGTGCATGCGCACGACTGGCATGCGGGCCTTGCGCCTGCGTATCTGGCGGCGCGCGGGCGTCCGGCGAAGTCGGTGTTTACTGTGCACAACCTGGCCTATCAAGGCATGTTTTATGCACATCACATGAATGACATCCAATTGCCATGGTCATTCTTTAATATTCATGGGCTGGAATTCAACGGACAAATCTCTTTCCTGAAGGCTGGTCTGTACTATGCCGATCATATTACGGCGGTCAGCCCGACCTACGCTCGCGAGATCACCGAACCGCAGTTTGCCTACGGTATGGAAGGTCTGTTGCAACAGCGTCACCGTGAAGGGCGTCTTTCCGGCGTACTAAACGGCGTGGATGAAAAAATCTGGAGTCCAGAGACGGACTTACTGTTGGCCTCGCGTTACACCCGCGATACGTTGGAAGATAAAGCGGAGAATAAGCGCCAGTTACAAATCGCAATGGGGCTTAAGGTTGACGATAAAGTGCCGCTTTTTGCAGTGGTGAGCCGTCTGACCAGCCAGAAAGGTCTCGACCTGGTGCTGGAAGCCTTACCAGGCCTTCTGGAGCAGGGCGGACAGCTGGCGCTACTCGGCGCGGGTGATCCGGTGTTGCAGGAAGGTTTCCTTGCCGCGGCCGCGGAATATCCCGAACAAGTGGGCGTTCAGATTGGCTATCACGAAGCATTTTCGCATCGCATTATGGGCGGCGCGGACGTCATTCTGGTGCCCAGCCGTTTTGAACCGTGCGGCTTAACGCAACTTTATGGATTGAAGTACGGTACGCTGCCGTTAGTGCGGCGCACCGGTGGGCTTGCTGATACGGTTTCTGACTGTTCTCTTGAGAACCTTGCAGATGGCGTCGCCAGTGGGTTTGTCTTTGAAGATAGTAATGCCTGGTCGCTGTTACGGGCTATTCGACGTGCTTTTGTACTGTGGTCCCGTCCTTCACTGTGGCGGTTTGTGCAACGTCAGGCTATGGCAATGGATTTTAGCTGGCAGGTCGCGGCGAAGTCGTACCGTGAGCTTTACTATCGCTTGAAATAGTTTTCAGGAAACGCCTATATGAATGCTCCGTTTACATATTCATCGCCCACGCTTAGCGTAGAAGCTCTTAAGCATTCTATCGCTTACAAGCTGATGTTTACGATTGGCAAGGACCCGGTCGTCGCCAATAAACATGAATGGCTGAACGCAACATTATTTGCTGTGCGCGATCGTCTCGTGGAGCGCTGGTTACGTTCAAACCGTGCCCAGTTGTCGCAAGAAACGCGTCAGGTTTACTACCTGTCGATGGAATTTTTGATTGGCCGTACGCTTTCCAACGCCATGTTGTCGCTAGGAATTTACGAAGATGTACAGGGCGCACTGGAAGCGATGGGATTAAATCTCGAAGAGCTGATTGATGAAGAAAATGACCCGGGCCTCGGTAACGGTGGTCTGGGACGTCTGGCGGCTTGCTTCCTCGATTCTCTGGCGACGTTAGGGTTGCCGGGGCGTGGTTACGGTATCCGTTATGACTACGGTATGTTCAAGCAGAACATCGTTAACGGTAGCCAGAAAGAGTCGCCTGACTACTGGCTGGAATACGGTAACCCGTGGGAATTCAAACGCCACAACACGCGCTATAAAGTCCGTTTTGGTGGTCGCATTCAGCAGGAAGGTAAAAAAACGCGCTGGATCGAAACCGAAGAGATTCTGGGAGTGGCTTACGATCAGATTATCCCAGGTTACGACACCGACGCGACCAACACGCTGCGTTTGTGGAGTGCGCAAGCCAGTAGCGAAATTAACCTCGGTAAATTCAACCAGGGTGACTACTTCGCGGCAGTGGAAGATAAAAACCACTCCGAGAACGTATCCCGCGTACTGTATCCGGACGACTCCACCTACTCCGGGCGTGAACTGCGTCTGCGTCAGGAATATTTCCTGGTTTCTTCGACCATCCAGGACATTTTAAGTCGCCATTATCAGTTGCATAAAACCTACGATAACCTGGCGGATAAAATCGCGATTCACCTCAACGACACCCACCCGGTGTTGTCGATTCCTGAGATGATGCGTCTGCTGATTGATGAGCATCAATTTAGCTGGGACGACGCATTTGAAGTGTGTTGTCAGGTCTTCTCCTACACCAACCACACGCTAATGAGCGAGGCGCTGGAAACCTGGCCGGTTGATATGCTGGGTAAAATTCTGCCGCGTCACCTGCAGATCATCTTTGAAATTAACGACTATTTCCTGAAAACCTTGCAGGAACAGTATCCGAACGATACCGACCTGCTGGGACGGGCGTCGATCATTGATGAATCCAACGGTCGTCGCGTGCGTATGGCCTGGCTGGCGGTTGTGGTGAGCCACAAGGTTAACGGTGTATCAGAATTACACTCTAACCTGATGGTGCAGTCGCTATTTGCTGATTTTGCGAAAATCTTCCCTGGACGTTTTACCAATGTCACCAATGGTGTGACCCCGCGTCGCTGGTTAGCGGTAGCGAACCCATCGCTTTCAGCTGTGCTGGACGAACACCTGGGCCGTAACTGGCGCACCGACCTTAGCCTGCTTAATGAGCTGCAACAACACTGTGATTTCCCAATGGTTAATCACGCGGTGCATCAGGCGAAGCTGGAGAACAAAAAGCGTCTGGCGGAGTATATCGCCCAGCAGCTGAATGTGGTGGTAAATCCGAAAGCGCTGTTCGATGTGCAAATCAAACGTATTCACGAATACAAACGTCAATTGATGAATGTGTTGCACGTGATCACCCGCTATAACCGCATCAAGGCCGACCCGGATGCGAAGTGGGTACCGCGCGTGAATATTTTTGGCGGCAAGGCCGCTTCGGCTTACTACATGGCGAAGCACATTATCCATTTGATCAATGACGTAGCGAAAGTGATCAACAACGATCCGCAGATTGGCGACAAGCTGAAAGTCGTGTTCATCCCGAACTACAGCGTTAGCCTGGCACAGTTGATCATTCCGGCGGCCGATCTATCTGAACAGATTTCTCTGGCAGGGACGGAAGCTTCCGGCACCAGTAATATGAAGTTTGCACTTAACGGCGCGCTGACTATCGGTACCCTGGACGGTGCGAACGTCGAGATGCTGGATCATGTCGGTGCTGACAATATCTTTATCTTTGGTAACACGGCGGAAGAAGTTGAAGAACTGCGTCGTCAGGGCTACAAACCGCGTGAATACTACGAGAAAGATGAGGAGCTGCATCAGGTGCTGACGCAAATCGGCAGCGGTATATTCAGTCCGGAAGATCCGGGGCGCTATCGCGATCTGGTTGATTCGTTGATCAACTTCGGCGATCACTACCAGGTACTGGCGGATTATCGCAGCTATGTCGATTGTCAGGATAAAGTCGACGAACTTTACGAGCTTCAGGAAGAGTGGACCGCAAAAGCGATGCTGAACATTGCCAATATGGGCTACTTCTCTTCAGACCGTACAATCAAAGAGTACGCTGATCATATCTGGCATATTGATCCAGTGAGATTGTAAGTTCACTAAAAAATAGAACGGGGCCAAATCGGTCCCGTTTTTTTTTGCCTTTATTTCGGAGAAGTGTCCAGAGGGGCAAGGGGACTCGGGGGAGTATAATTTCGCCATTCAGAAAGAATGGAAAGAATAATGCAAAACAGAAAATGGATTTTGACCTCGCTGATAATGACTTTTTTCGGCATCCCCATACTGACGCAATTTTTGGCAGCGGTTATTGCCATGCTGGGGGCCGGGCTTGCCGCTATTCTTGAGGTTTGCAATTTTCTCTTTACGCCAACAATTTATCTTCTACTCAACGTCTTTATGCTGACGCTGGGGGCGATAATTCTATTTTTCTCTGGTCGCGTGTGGGCCGGTGATAGCGCACCAGAAAACAGAGAAATAGCCGTCTGGCGGCAATGCTTTTTTCTTTTACCTGCACTGTTAACTCTGGTTGGCTGGATAATCACGCTACATCTGGCAGATTATCAATTTCGCCAAATGGGAGCAGGTTGGTTGGCAGAGCTTATGCTCCCCTGGCTGGGAGTTTTGTTAGTCTCATTAGTCGGAGGTGAGTTCTGGTGGATAGTCATTATACCCGTTGGTGCGCATATTAGTTTTTCGCTGGGGTATGGCTGGCCGACCAGATATCCTTTAACCGGCACGTACGGGTTACGTTGCCGTAATTCCCTCCTGTTTATCCTTCTTATGCTTGGTTTTATCGCTGGTTATCAGGCTTATTTATATAAACAGCTTAATCCCGGCGTCGGTGTGCGTGAAAATATTGATACCTGGGCCTGGCGACCCGATAAACTCAATAATCAACTGACGCCACTGCGTGGTAAACCGCAAATTCAGTTTACACAAAACTGGCTGCGACTCGATGGTGCTACGGCGGCGTACCCAATTTATGCTTCTGCCTTTTATGCGTTGAGCGTTATACCGGAAGATTTCCACACCTGGGAATATCTGGAGAACTCTCGTACCCCCGATGCATATAACAGGATTGTTAAAGGTGATGCCGATATTATTTTTGTGGCGCAACCTTCCGGTGGGCAGAAAAAACGCGCAGAGGAATCGGGCGTCACTTTGAACTACACTTCTTTCGCCCGTGAAGCATTCGTTTTCATCGTCAATGCGGATAACCCGGTTAATTCCCTGACTGACCAACAGGTGCGTGACATCTTCAGTGGCGCAATTACCAACTGGCGTACTGTTGGCGGTAACGATCAGGAGATCCAGACCTGGCAACGCCCGGAAGACTCTGGCAGCCAGACAGTGATGCAATCGCAGGTCATGAAAAATGTCCGCATGATCTCGCCGCAGGAAACCGAAGTGGCAAGCATGATGGAGGGAATGATTAAAGTTGTTGCCGAATACCGTAATACAAACAACTCAATAGGCTACACCTTCCGCTATTACGCAACACAAATGAACGCTGACAAGAATATCAAATTAGTAGCGATTAACGGTATTGCACCGACTGCGGAAAATATTCGTAACGGCAAATATCCGTATATCGTCGATGCCTTTATGGTAACGCGGGAAAATACTACGTCAGAAACACAAAAACTGGTCGAATGGTTTTTAACGCCGCAGGGGCAGAGTCTGGTGGAAGATGTGGGTTATGTACCGTTGCATACAACAATGAAATAACTTTTGAGAGAACGGAATCAGCGCGATGAATAAATTCATAGGCGTTTTACTGCTAGGTGCGGTTTTACTGGCGGGATGTGTCGACCGGGAAGGGTACTATAACAGCGTCAGGGAAGAAGAGAGTCATGGACTGACGTCTCTGCGGGGGCAACCTGAATTACGTTACAACGATGATTGGTCAAGATGGCCGAGAGTGTACGGCGCTACAGCCTTATACCCGCTGTATGCCTCCGCGTATTATGAATTAGTACCCGAGCCAAAAGATAAGGATCGAACCTCGCTGGCCTGGCAGGCGTATGGTTTGCAACAAACCCGAACAGCTGAAGCCTACGATAGTCTGATCAAGGGTACCGCGACGGTTATTTTTGTTGCACAACCGTCGGAAGGACAGAAAAAACGTGCAGAAGAAGCAGGCGTTAAACTGAAATATACCGCGTTTGCCCGCGAAGCCTTTGTCTTTATCGTTGATATCAAAAACCCGGTTAATTCACTTAGCGAACAGCAGGTCAAAGACATTTTTAGCGGTAAAGTGAGTCGCTGGAATAAAGTGGGCGGCGGTGACGAAAGTATAAAAGTCTGGCAGCGGCCAGAAGATTCTGGAAGCCAAACGGTTATGAAGGGACTGGTTATGCAAGATACTCCAATGCTGCCAGCCAAAAAATCCACTGTTATCGATCTTATGGGCGGTTTAATTACCGAAGTCGCCGACTACAAAAATACACCATCTTCTATTGGATACACTTTCCACTATTACGTCACACGTATGAATGACAATATGCTCAAAATGCGCAAACAGATCAAACTGCTGGCTATAAATGGCGTTGCACCTACAGAGGAAAATATCCGTAACGGCACTTATCCGTACATGATTGATGCTTATATGGTGACGCACGAAACCCCTACGCTGGAAACGCAGAAATTCGTCGACTGGTTTTTAAGCCCGCAGGGACAGCAATTGGTAGAGGATGTGGGGTATGTGCCGATTCATGACGCATCATACGAATCATCAGTGCAATAATGATGAATAAAATCAGACTTTATATTCCTCCGTTAATTCTTGGTTTTGTTATTGTGCCGTTGTTGGTGTGGCCGACGGTGGTTGCGCTGGCTGCTTCTGTTATCACGCTGAGTTTTCTGGGAGAGATACTGTTCTCTATCCCGCTCATGATCAGGCGTATTTCACTTCTGCAATTACAACTATGGTTATCGGCTGAATATGCGCTTTTCTGCTGTGCAATGGTGGGCGTTGGTTGGCAATTTGCTCGTATAACTCAATCTGAATTGAAAAGCAGACTGCATTGTTGGCTGGTATTTGCACCAGTTTATTTCTGGTTGCTCCTGTGGAATATCATTTTCTATGTCGCGCCAGCGAATATTGCGTTGCTGGAGAATATGCGCAGTTTCTTTCTGACAGTTGTCTGGCTCCCACTAAATTTTTCGCCATTTTGGTCTCAACCGTGGATTGACTTTGTCGGTCCAATAAGCGCACAGCTTGGTTTTGCGTTGGGATATTATTGCCAGTGGCGTAGCAAAAATAGAAGCCAGATACGGAAGTGGAGTGAGTGGGGAACGTGCCTGAGTTTTGTTACGTTGGGTATGATGGCGTGGGCTTTGCGGTAATTCCCTGACTCAAAAAGTAGGTCAGATTGTTGACAAAGTGCGCTTTGTTCATGCCGGATGCGACATGAACGTCTTATTGGCCTACAAGACCATGCAAATTCAATATATTGCATAAGCCACGTAGGCCTGATAAGCGTAGCGCATCAGGCAGTTTTTTGTTTATCATCAGTCTCAGGTCAGATTGAAATCTGACCTGGCCACCTTACGTTAATTTACGACGCCAGCGACAACCTCTGCTGCGTATATTCCCCTAGCCACTGACTCACACGGGATTGTTGCTGCGCATTCAGCCACATGCCTTGTTTTGTGCGACGCCACAGGGCATCGTCGGCGCGGCGGACCCATTCGTGGTCGACCAGATATTTCAGCTCCGCTTCGTAGAACTCATGACCGAAATCCTCCCCGAGGTCGCTTACCGCCCCCGCGTTGCCGAGCAGCAGCTCGCTATTGCTGCCGTAAGTGCGTGCGTAATGACGTGCCAGCGATTCAGTCAGGAACGGGTAACGGCGGCGCAGGCGGGCGGCATAATCGTCGCGATCGCCTTCAATGGCACCACCCGGCAGCACGCTCTCTTTCGTCCACGCCGGGCCAATGCCCTGATAATACGGCGTCAGTTTTTCCAGCGCGTGCTCCGCCAGTTTGCGGTAGGTGGTCAGCTTACCGCCGAATACCGATAACAGCGGAGCTTTGCCGTTTTCATCATGGATATCAAGGGTGTAATCACGGGTAATGGCCTGCGGCGAATCGGACTCATCATCACACAGTGGACGCACGCCGGAGTAGGTCCAGACGATATCATCCCGGCTTAGCTGCTTTTTAAAGTGCGCGTTATACACTTTCAGCAGGTAATTGATTTCACTCTCTTCAATCTTCACCGCTTTCGGATCGCCTTTATACTCCACATCGGTGGTACCGATAATGGAAAACTCGTCCATCCACGGGATCACGAACACAATACGCTTATCTTCGTTTTGCAGAATGTAGGCCTGCTTTTGGGTATGCACGCGCGGCACCACAATATGGCTGCCTTTGATCAGGCGAATGCCATAAGGCGAAGGCAGATGCATCCCGTCGTCGAAGAACTGTTTCACCCACGGGCCGGTGGCATTCACCAGACCGCGTGCCTGCCAGCTGTATTTTTTACCGGTATCAATATCTTCTGCTTCTACAATCCACAGGCCGTTTTCGCGGCGAGCAGAAGTGGCGCGAGTCCGGGTAAGCACTTCACCGCCTTTACGCACCACCATCTGGGCGTTGGCGAGTACCAGACGCGCATCGTCTACCCAACAGTCGGAATATTCGAATCCGCGCTTAATTTCCGGTTTTAACACTGAATTTGCGCCAAAACGCAAACCGGTAGATCCCGGCAGGCTGGTACGCTTACCCAGATGATCGTACATAAACAGACCAATACGGATCATCCACGCCGGACGCAGATGCGGGCGATGCGGCAGGCGAAAACGCATCGGGAAAGCGATATGGGGAGCCATTTTCAGCAACACTTCACGTTCAGCCAGCGCCTCGCTGACCAGGCGGAATTCATAGTGCTCAAGGTAGCGAAGGCCACCATGAATGAGTTTTGAACTGGCGGAAGAGGTCGCACAAGCGAGATCCTGCGCCTCCAGCATCAGCACGGATAAACCGCGTCCAGCGGCGTCTGCCGCGATACCAGCACCATTGATGCCGCCACCTATCACAATCAGATCTTTGGTTTCCATGCTGCCCTCATTCACTTTCGTTAAAGCTCATAAATGTTCGTTATCGAACATATTAGCAAAGAATCGCGCTTTAGGTAACATTGAAAAAACATTTTAGAGTGATATGTATAACATTATGGCGTTTATCTGCCGCTTCGACGTAAACTGTGCGGTAAATTTGCCCACTTGTTTGTAAAGAAAGAGAGACGCATGGATCAGTTCGAATGTATTAACGTTGCCGACGCGCACCAGAAGTTGCAGGAAAAAGAGGCGGTGCTGGTCGATATTCGCGATCCACAGAGTTTCGCAATGGGGCATGCGGTGCAGGCTTTCCATTTAACCAACGACACATTGGGCGCGTTTATGCGTGATAACGACTTCGATACGCCAGTCATGGTGATGTGTTACCACGGTAATAGCAGCAAAGGCGCGGCGCAGTATCTGCTACAACAGGGCTACGATGTGGTCTACAGCATTGATGGCGGCTTTGAAGCCTGGCAGCGTCAGTTTCCTGCAGAGGTGGCGTACGGCGCGTAACGCTTTATACTGTCCCCTTTTGTGTGGAATAAGCGACAGCAACGATGTTGATGATTACCTCTTTTGCTAACCCCCGCGTGGCGCAGGCGTTTGTTGATTACATGGCGACGCAGGGTGTTATCCTCACGATTCAACAACATAACCAAAGCGATGTCTGGCTGGCGGATGAGTCCCAGGCCGAACGCGTGCGGGCGGAGCTGGCGCGTTTTCTCGAAAACCCGGCAGATCCGCGTTATCTGGCGGCCAGCTGGCAGGCGGGCCATACCGGCAGCGGCCTGCATTATCGCCGTTATCCCTTCTTTGCTGCCTTGCGTGAACGCGCAGGTCCGGTGACCTGGGTGATGATGATCGCCTGCGTGGTGGTGTTTATCGCCATGCAAATTCTCGGTGATCAGGAAGTGATGTTATGGCTGGCCTGGCCATTCGATCCGACACTGAAATTTGAGTTCTGGCGTTACTTCACTCATGCATTAATGCACTTCTCGCTGATGCATATCCTTTTTAACCTGCTCTGGTGGTGGTATCTCGGCGGTGCGGTGGAAAAACGCCTCGGTAGCGGTAAGCTAATTGTCATTACGCTTATCAGCGCCCTGTTAAGCGGCTATGTGCAGCAAAAATTCAGCGGGCCGTGGTTTGGCGGGCTTTCTGGCGTGGTGTATGCACTGATGGGGTACGTCTGGCTACGCGGCGAACGCGATCCGCAAAGTGGCATTTACCTGCAACGTGGGTTAATCATCTTTGCACTGATCTGGATTGTCGCCGGATGGTTTGATTTGTTTGGGATGTCGATGGCGAACGGAGCACACATCGCCGGGTTAGCCGTGGGTTTAGCGATGGCTTTTGTTGATTCGCTTAATGCGCGAAAACGAAAATAATTCCAGGGATTTATAAATGAAACAAACACAACGTCACAACGGTATTATTGAACTGGTTAAACAGCAGGGTTATGTCAGCACCGAAGAACTGGTGGAACACTTCTCCGTCAGTCCGCAGACTATTCGTCGTGACCTCAACGAGCTGGCGGAGCAAAACCTGATCCTGCGTCACCATGGCGGCGCGGCACTGCCTTCCAGTTCGGTTAACACGCCGTGGCACGATCGTAAGGCCACCCAGACCGAAGAAAAAGAGCGTATTGCCCGCAAAGTGGCGGAGCAAATTCCTAACGGCTCGACGCTATTTATTGATATCGGCACCACGCCGGAAGCGGTGGCGCACGCGCTGCTTAATCACAGCAATTTGCGCATTGTGACCAACAATCTCAACGTCGCTAACACGCTGATGGTAAAAGAAGATTTTCGCATCATTCTTGCAGGTGGCGAATTACGCAGCCGCGATGGTGGGATCATTGGCGAAGCGACGCTCGATTTTATCTCCCAGTTCCGCCTTGATTTCGGGATTCTGGGGATCAGCGGCATCGATAGCGACGGCTCGCTGCTGGAGTTCGATTACCACGAAGTTCGCACCAAACGCGCTATTATTGAGAACTCGCGCCACGTTATGCTGGTTGTCGATCACTCGAAATTTGGCCGTAATGCGATGGTCAATATGGGCAGCATCAGCATGGTCGATGCCGTCTACACCGACGCCCCGCCACCAGCGAGCGTGATGCAGGTGCTGACAGACCATCATATTCAGCTGGAGCTGTGCTGATCCTGCACGGCTTCCCACGTCAGACCAAAACGCGCCAGGTATTTGCGTAGCCGATCCGCGTCGTTGACGCTGGCTTTGCCCTGGCGCGAAACATCAAAGAGTTCACGCCCGGCAGCGGAAAGCGATTTTGCCTGACGGCAGATAGCGATAACGTGTTCCAGTTGCAGCCGATCAAAGAGGTCGATGTTTTCCGCTTCAGCGCCCAGTAGCTGCTTAAGCGCAGAAGAGCGGCTATCCTGCCAGTTGTAGCGTAGACGGTTTATCTCATCTTCTACGGTTTCAAGGGTGATACGCCCACTATCGGCAAACGTCGCCATGCGTGTGACGCTGGCAGAAAGCTCGCGAAAGTTACCGCGCCATGTTGCCTGGGGAGATGTCGCAAAGGCCAGCCAGGCGCGCCTCGCTTCGGTGTTAAAACGTACGCTGTCGCCGGTGAGTGAGGCGTGGCGCTCCACTTCATAATCCAGGTTCGGTTCAATATCTTCCTGGCGCTGGCGTAGACCCGGCAGGGTGAAGGTCCAGAGATTGATCCGCGCGTACAGGTCTTCGCGAAATTTGCCTTCGGCAACCAGCTGACGCAAATCGCGCACCGTTCCGGCGATCAGCTGAAAATCACTGCTCACCTGGCGATCGCTACCAAACGGGTAAAAGGTTTTCTCTTCAATGGCTTTCAGCAACATCGCCTGTTCGTCTGCGCCCAGTTCGCCAATCTCATCAAGAAACAACATGCCACCGTTGGCGCTGCGTAATAATCCTTCACGAGATTCCCGCGCCCCGGTGAACGCGCCTTTCACATGACCAAACAGCGCGGACATGGCGGTATCGCCACGCAGAGTGGCGCAGTTCACTTCCACAAACTCGCCGCTAAACTGATGCCTCGCCTGTTTTAACTCGAAGATGCGTCGTGCCAGAAACGACTTTCCCGCACCAGTTGGGCCGTTGAGCAGGATCGGCGCGCGGGATCTAATCGCCACTTTTTCGATCTGCTCAATCATGCGGTTGAAATGGGAGTTACGCGTGGCAATGCCGGATTTGAGGAAATCGAGGGTTTGCTGGCGTTCTTCGGCAAAGCGGCTGGCAATAGCGTTATAACGGCTTAAATCGAGATCGATAATCGTCACCGCACCAGGGCTGTTGGGCTGTTCTTTTTTACGCGGTGGCGAAGATTGTATTAACCTGGCGGGCAGGTAACGCGCTTCCGCCAGCAGAAACCAGCAAATCTGCGCGACGTGGGTACCGGTGGTGATGTGAATTAAATAGTCTTCTTTATCAGGTTCGAACGCGTAACCACGGGCGAAATCATGCAGGCAGGCGTAAACCTCCTCGAAATCCCACGGGTTATGCAGTTCAATCTCAACGCTCACCACTTCTGTTTCTGGCGAAACATTGGCGATATCGCGTTTAAGCGTTTCAAACAGCGAGCGTGAGCGGGCGTCGTGCAACAATTCCAGTCGATTGATGACTAACGATTCTTGCTGGCATAGACAGAGTGACGGACGCCATTTCGACCATCGCTGACTGCCGCGCCCGGCATAATCCAGTACGGTGCCGACAAAGCCAAAACCACTGTTTTACGCATCTTAGATATCCTTATAAAAGACGATATTTCATTATCGGCGAATTGGCTTTGCGGGAAATCTCCGCTTACGGACGTAAAGATTTAATCTATTAAAAACAATGAATTAAAAAATTAAGCTGCTTATTTAATTTTCTGGCACGACGGTTGCAATTATCTGGACAGCAAACAACGAAAAGAGAAAAACAAAATGAATTACGAATTACTGACCACTGAAAATGCCCCGGTAAAAATGTGGACCAAAGGCGTGCCGGTAGAGGCCGATGCGCGTCAGCAACTTATTAATACGGCGAAGATGCCGTTTATTTTCAAACATATTGCGGTAATGCCGGATGTACACCTGGGTAAAGGTTCCACCATTGGTAGCGTGATCCCAACCAAAGGAGCGATTATTCCGGCGGCGGTGGGGGTAGATATCGGTTGTGGAATGAACGCACTGCGAACTGCGTTAACGGCGGCTGACCTGCCTGAAAACCTGGCGGAGCTGCGTCAGGCGATTGAAACTGCCGTGCCGCACGGACGTTCCAATAATCGTAGCCGTCGTGATAAAGGCGCATGGGAGCATCCGCCTGTTAACGTCGATGCGAAATGGGCTGAGCTTGAAGCCGGTTATCAGTGGTTAACGCAAAAATATCCGCGTTTCCTTAACACTAATAACTATAAACATCTGGGAACGCTGGGAACGGGTAACCACTTTATTGAAATCTGCCTTGATGAGTCGGACCAGGTGTGGATTATGCTGCACTCCGGTTCACGCGGAATTGGTAATGCCATCGGGACTTACTTTATCGATCTGGCACAAAAAGAGATGCAGGAAACGCTTGAAACGTTGCCATCGCGTGACCTGGCGTACTTTATGGAAGGTACGGAATACTTTGATGATTACCTGAAAGCGGTGGCCTGGGCGCAGCTTTTTGCCAGCCTTAACCGCGATGCGATGATGGAAAACGTGGTAACGGCGTTGCAGAGCGTTACGCAGAAAACGGTAAGACAGCCACAAACACTGGCGATGGAAGAGATCAACTGTCACCACAACTATGTGCAAAAAGAACAGCACTTTGGCGAAGAGATCTATGTGACGCGTAAAGGCGCGGTGTCTGCGTGTGCTGGTCAATATGGAATTATTCCCGGTTCGATGGGGGCGAAAAGCTTTATTGTCCGTGGGCTGGGAAATGAAGAGTCGTTCTGTTCGTGCAGCCACGGTGCCGGGCGGGTAATGAGCCGTACTAAAGCGAAAAAACTGTTCAGCGTGGAAGATCAAATTCGTGCTACCGCGCATGTGGAATGCCGTAAAGATGCCGAAGTGATCGACGAAATCCCGATGGCGTATAAAGATATCGACGCGGTGATGGCGGCACAAAGCGATCTGGTGGAAGTAATCTACACCCTGCGTCAGGTGGTGTGTGTAAAAGGATAAATGATGAAAAGGATGATTGCGCTGGATGGCGCACAGGGCGAAGGCGGCGGGCAGATCCTGCGCTCGGCGCTGAGTCTGTCGATGATAACAGGCCAGCCATTTACCATCACCGGCATTCGCGCCGGGCGGGCGAAACCGGGGCTGTTGCGCCAGCATCTGACGGCTGTAAAGGCGGCGACGGAAATTTGCGGAGCAACGGTGGAGGGCGCGGAGCTGGGGTCGCAGCGTCTGGTCTTCCGGCCCGGTACCGTGCGCGGTGGCGACTACCGCTTTGCTATTGGTAGCGCCGGAAGTTGCACGCTGGTACTACAAACGGTACTGCCCGCGCTGTGGTTTGCCGATGGCCCTTCGTGTGTTGAAGTGAGCGGAGGTACCGATAACCCGTCGGCCCCGCCTGCAGATTTTATCCGCCGGGTGCTGGAGCCGCTGCTGGCAAAAATAGGAATTCATCAGCAAACCACGCTGTTACGCCACGGTTTTTATCCTGCCGGAGGCGGGGTGGTGGCGACGGAAGTCTCGCCCGTGGCATCGTTTAACACTTTGCAACTTGGCGAGCGCGGGAACATTGTGCAGATGCGTGGAGAGGTGCTACTGGCTGGTGTGCCACGCCATGTCGCTGAGCGTGAAATCGCTACGCTGGCGGGTAGTTTTTCCCTGCATGAGCAAAATATTCATAACCTGCCGCGCGACCAGGGGCCGGGTAATACCGTCTCGCTTGAAGTCGAAAGTGAAAATATCACTGAACGCTTTTTTGTCGTCGGTGAAAAGCGAGTCAGTGCCGAGGTGGTCGCGGCACAGTTAGTGCAAGAAGTTAAACGCTACCTTGCAAGCCCGGCGGCGGTGGGGGAATATCTCGCCGACCAGCTGGTACTGCCAATGGCGCTGGCGGGGGCGGGAGAATTTACGGTCGCCCATCCCTCATGCCATCTGTTGACCAATATCGCGGTGGTGGAGCGTTTTTTGCCAGTGCGGTTTAGTCTGACTGAAGCAGACAGCGTAACGCGGGTGAGCATTGAATGATGCAGAGATGTAAGCCGGATCCGACGTATTATCCGGCTAAACTCACACCCCATATCCCATCATCTTCAGCAGTTTCTGCGCGTGTTGTACCGCGGCCTGACGGTGGGCGACACCGAGTTTTTGGTACAGATTGCGGATATGCGTTTTGATGGTGGTTGCCGCCACTTCTAGCTCGCCTGCAATTTGTTCATTGCTGTAACCGGAGTAAATCAGCCCCAGGACCTGCCATTCACGTTGCGTCAGCGGGCTGGTACGGATCAATTCTGGTACTTCCGGATGATTTAGCAGACGTTCAACGAAATTCTCATCGAAATGGGCGAATTTATGCCGATGATGTTGATTGATTTCTCGGAGAATACGCTGGGCGCGGTGCTGTTCCAGCTCAGGCAACGTATTGAGTTGAATCAGCTGGCGTAACTGTTGCGCCATCGCTTCGCCTTCGATGACAAAGTGACTGATAAATCCGGTGCGATTCGCCAGTTTTAATGCCTCCAGCAACACACGCTGGGCATCATTTTTGCGACCGGCCTGCCAGTATAGTTGATTAAGCAGCAACAGGTTACGGTTGAGATCGCTCATTAACCGCAGACTGCGGGCGTTTTCATTGAGTTCTTCAAGAACAATTTCTGCCGGTTCAAACTCGCCCAGCAATATTTGTGCACGGGCGATGTTGCGCCATTGACCTTGCAGGAAGTGGTTATTCGCAAACTCCGGTTTGGCTGTGTGACGCAACCAGTTGGCGGCGGCAGCTTTGTCGCCGGTCATTTGCCAGTAAATGACCCGGACTTTGTTGGCGTTAGAGATCCAGTCGCTGTGATATTTGCCATTTCCCAGCAGGTTTTCCAGACGATTCAGTTGGCTACGGGCGTTATCCAAATCACCTCGGGCCAGCGAGCATTGAATCAACATTGCCAGGCACTGGAGCTGTTGCTGTGGCTGATAAGACGACAAAACTTCAATCCCGCTGCGTGCCGATGCTTCGGCTTCGTCCAGCCGTGCCCAGGCCCATAACAGTTGAGCTCGGATACGTACCAGAAATTCATGCATTGGCAGCTGTTCCAGATGCTGCTCGTTGATCAGCTGGAACGCTTTTTCCTGCGTTTCCCACGCGGTTTGCAGGAAACCCTGAGCAAACAGAATTTCGCTTTGCTGGATTAAACTCCACAAAGCGTAGTGCCAGACATCGTGCTGGCGTGCCATCTGTTCGGTTTGCTGCATTAACGCCAGTGAACGGGTCAGTTCCCCTTTGCAGTGCAATACTTCACCCAACACCGAAGTTGCTACAATGCGGCTGTAGAACCAGCCGGGAGGCAGTTCTTCCAGTGCCAGTTTTGCCAGCCGTTCAGCTTCATCCGGGTTACCATCGTTAATTGCCACCTGGGCGCGCAGAGCATTAAATTCTGCGTGCATGGTGCCTTCTCTGATGTCTTTGATTTCATGTTCAGCACGAGCCAGCAGGGTGTTTACTTCGCCGTAGCGATGCTGGCTTTGCATCAGCCACGCTTGTAATAACACCAACTGCGGATTTTCCAGCAAACTCTCCCATGGCAGGGCTTTAAGTGACTCTTCAAGTAGCGAAAGTTCGCTGTGGTTGAACAAACTCCAGGCGTGATTAAGCAGAATATCGCGCAGCATCAGCGCATCGCCTGCCGCCAGCGCATGATGAATCGCTTCGCTGGGGAATCCCTGGGCCATCCAGCTTTCTGCGGCGGCACTGTGGATTTTCGGCAGCTCAGCCGCCAGTTCCCACTGGCAGCGCTGGCGCAGGAAGTTGCCAAACAGCGGGTGATAGCAGAACCACTCGCCGCTATCATCCATCCGCTGTAAAAACAGCCCCTGACGCTCAATCTCTTCGAGGCGCATTTGCCCGTTTTCTTCGCCGGTCACACGAGTGATGAGTGCATCGTTCATTGAGCGCAAAATGGCGCTTTTCAACAGAAAATGGCGCGTTGCGAGATCGACGTTGTCCAAAACCTCATCGACCAGATAATCCGAAAGATGACTGGCATTGATTCCCGCCAGGCGACGTGCCGACTTATGGGCTGAGTGGGTATTCTGCCGGGCGGAGAGGGCAATTAACTGTAGCGCTGTCGCCCAACCGGAAACGTCATCGCAAATCCGACTGCTTTCTGCGGCTTCAATCGGCGATGACAGGCGGCAATCAAAAAACTGTTTCGCTTCCTGGTGGGTAAACGCCAGTTGCTGACTGCCAATTTCCAGCAGTTGGTCGCGAACACGCAGATTGGCAATGCCCAGTTGCGGAAGATTGCGTGACAGCACCACCAGGGTGAGATTTTCTGGTTGATGGCGAATAAAGAAGCGCATTGACTCGTGGATCACCGGATTAGTGATCAGATGGTAGTCATCGATGACCAGATAAAGTGGGCTATGCCATTCCGCCAGCTCAATGAAAAGCTGGGCGAAGAGTGACGTCAGGCTGGCATATTGCCGTTTTTGCGCCATCGTCTCACAAATCGCACAGTGGCCGTTGGTTGCCTGTTGCACGGCGGCAATGAAATAGCTGGCGAAACGCTCTTGCTGGTTATCGCCCTCATCCAGCGAGTACCAGCCCAAATCGTTTTTGCCTGCCGCCCATTGAGAAATGAGTGTGGTTTTTCCGTAGCCCGCAGGACTCGTGATCAGCGCCAGCCGGAAGTTGTTCGCGCCGGAAAGTTTAGCCAGCAGGCGCTCACGAACCACGGTATGGTCGAGTCGAACCGGACGACTTAATTTTGACGGAATCAGCATAGTTAATCACTTCACTGTGGAAAATGAGGAAATATTATTTTTTTTGCGCTTCGTAATTAATGGTTATAAGGTCGGCCAGAAACCCTTCTAATGCAAGCGATGACGTTTTTTTATGTGTCTGAATTTGCACTGTGTCACAATTCCAAATGTTTATTAACAACTCACCTAATAACGACGCTGATGCAGCGTGAATACTGGGTTTTACGGTATTTTCCTCATGTTCATCAGTTTCATTTAAGCAAGGGAGTCTTCTCAATTCCTGATGAAAGAGCCATCTAAAAAGAGGATCTTAATAAACCTATTAAGAATGAGATGGAGCAAACTGGATGTTTTACTTATGAAACTGTTTCACTCCTTTACTTAATTTATAGAGTTACCTTCCGCCTTTTGAAAATACACAACGGCCATTTTTTGCACTTAGATACAGATTTTCTGCGCTGTATGGCATTGATTTGCTGCTAATCCTGTGGATTGCACTAGGTTTAAGTGGTCGAGATCACATTTCCTTGCTCATCCCCGCAACTCCTCCCTGCCTAATCCCCCGCAGGATGAGGAAGGTCAACATCGAGCCTGGCAAACTAGCGATAACGTTGTGTTGAAAATCTAAGAAAAGTGGAACTCCTATGTCACAACCTATTTTTAACGATAAGCAATTTCAGGAAGCGCTTTCACGTCAGTGGCAGCGTTATGGCTTAAATTCTGCGGCTGAAATGACCCCTCGCCAGTGGTGGCTGGCAGTGAGTGAAGCCCTGGCGGAAATGCTACGTGCCCAGCCATTCGCTAAACCGGTGGCCAATCAGCGACATGTTAACTACATCTCAATGGAGTTTTTGATTGGACGCCTGACGGGTAACAACCTGTTGAATCTTGGCTGGTATCAGGATGTACAGGATTCGTTGAAGGCTTATGACATCAACCTGACTGACCTGCTGGAAGAAGAGATCGACCCGGCGCTGGGTAACGGTGGTCTGGGACGTCTGGCTGCGTGCTTCCTCGACTCAATGGCAACTGTCGGTCAGTCTGCGACGGGTTATGGTCTTAACTATCAATATGGCTTGTTCCGCCAGTCTTTTGTCGATGGCAAACAGGTTGAAGCGCCGGATGACTGGCATCGCGGTAACTACCCGTGGTTCCGCCATAACGAAGCACTGGATGTGCAGGTAGGAATTGGCGGTAAAGTGACGAAAGACGGACGCTGGGAGCCGGAATTTACCATTACCGGTCAAGCGTGGGATCTTCCCGTTGTCGGTTATCGTAATGGCGTGGCGCAGCCGCTGCGTCTGTGGCAGGCGACGCATGCGCATCCGTTTGATCTGACAAAATTTAACGACGGTGATTTCCTGCGTGCCGAACAACAGGGCATCAACGCGGAAAAACTGACCAAAGTTCTCTATCCAAACGACAACCATACTGCCGGTAAAAAGCTGCGCCTGATGCAGCAATACTTCCAGTGTGCTTGTTCGGTAGCGGATATTCTGCGTCGCCATCATTTGGCGGGGCGTAAACTGCACGAGCTGGCAGATTACGAAGTTATTCAACTGAACGATACCCACCCGACTATTGCCATTCCAGAGCTGCTGCGCGTGCTGATTGATGAGCATCAGATGAGCTGGGATGACGCCTGGGCCATCACCAGCAAAACTTTTGCTTACACCAACCATACCCTGATGCCAGAAGCGCTGGAACGCTGGGATGTGAAGCTAGTGAAAGGCTTACTGCCGCGCCACATGCAGATTATTAACGAAATCAATACTCGCTTTAAAACTCTGGTGGAGAAAACCTGGCCGGGCGATGACAAAGTGTGGGCCAAACTGGCGGTGGTGCACGACAAACAGGTGCATATGGCGAACCTGTGTGTAGTTGGCGGTTTCGCGGTGAACGGTGTAGCGGCGCTGCATTCAGATCTGGTGGTGAAAGATCTGTTCCCGGAATATCACCAGCTGTGGCCGAACAAATTCCATAACGTCACCAATGGTATTACCCCTCGTCGCTGGATCAAACAATGCAACCCGGCACTGGCGGCTCTGTTGGATAAATCACTGAAAAAAGAGTGGGCTAACGATCTCGATCAGCTGATCAATCTGGAAAAATTCGCTGATGATGCGAAATTCCGCCAGCAATATCGCGAGATCAAGCAGGCGAATAAAGTCCGTCTGGCAGAGTTTGTGAAAGTTCGTACCGGTATTGAAATCAATCCTCAGGCGATTTTCGATATTCAGATCAAACGCTTGCATGAGTACAAACGTCAGCACCTGAATCTGCTGCATATTCTGGCGTTGTACAAAGAGATTCGTGAAAACCCGCAGGCTGACCGCGTACCGCGCGTCTTCCTCTTCGGCGCGAAAGCGGCACCGGGCTACTACCTGGCGAAGAATATTATCTTTGCGATCAACAAAGTGGCTGATGTGATCAACAACGATCCACAGGTTGGCGATAAGTTGAAGGTGGTGTTCCTGCCGGATTATTGCGTTTCGGCGGCGGAAAAACTGATCCCGGCGGCGGATATCTCCGAACAAATTTCGACTGCAGGTAAAGAAGCTTCCGGTACCGGCAATATGAAACTGGCGCTCAATGGTGCGCTTACTGTCGGTACGCTGGATGGTGCGAACGTTGAAATCGCCGAGAAAGTTGGTGAAGAAAATATCTTTATTTTTGGTCATACCGTGGAACAAGTGAAGGCAATTCTGGCCAAAGGCTACGACCCGGTGAAATGGCGGAAGAAAGATAAGGTGCTGGACGCAGTATTGAAAGAGCTGGAAAGTGGCAAATACAGCGACGGCGATAAGCATGCCTTCGACCAGATGCTGCACAGTATCGGCAAACAGGGCGGCGATCCGTATCTGGTAATGGCGGATTTCGCAGCCTATGTAGAGGCACAAAAGCAGGTGGATGTGCTGTACCGCGACCAGGAGGCCTGGACTCGCGCGGCGATCCTCAATACCGCCCGCTGCGGTATGTTTAGCTCGGATCGCTCTATTCGCGATTATCAGGCTCGTATCTGGCAGGCAAAACGCTAAGGAAGCTCGATGGAAAGCAAACGTCTGGATAATGCCGCGCTGGCGGCGGGGATCAGCCCCAATTACATCAATGCCCACGGTAAACCGCAGTCGATTAGCGCCGAAACCAAACGGCGTTTGCTTGACGCGATGCATCAACGTACCGCCACGAAAGTGGCGGTAACGCCAGTCCCGAATGTCATGGTCTATACCAGCGGCAAAAAAATGCCGATGGCGGTGGAGGGCAGCGGCGAATATAGCTGGCTGCTGACCACCGAAGAAGGAACGCAGTACAAAGGCCATGTAACGGGGGGCAAAGCGTTCAATTTACCGACGAAGTTGCCGGAAGGTTATCACACGTTGACACTCACCCAGGACGACCAGCGCGCGCATTGTCGGGTGATTGTCGCCCCGAAACGCTGTTACGAACCGCAGGCGTTGCTGAATAAACAAAAGCTGTGGGGCGCCTGCGTCCAGCTTTATACGCTGCGATCGGAAAAAAACTGGGGTATTGGGGATTTTGGCGATCTCAAAGTGATGCTGGTGGATGTGGCAAAACGTGGCGGGGCTTTCATCGGTCTGAACCCGATTCATGCGCTCTATCCGGCAAATCCGGAAAGTGCCAGCCCGTATAGCCCGTCTTCTCGTCGCTGGCTAAATGTGGTTTATATCGACGTTAACGCCGTCGAAGATTTCCATCTTAGCGAAGAGGCTCAGACCTGGTGGCAGTTACCGACCACGCAACAGACGCTGCAACAGGCACGGGATGCCGACTGGGTCGATTACTCCACCGTCACTGCGCTGAAAATGACAGCATTGCGGATGGCGTGGAAAGGTTTTGCGCAACGTGATGATGAGCAGATGGCCGCGTTTCGCCAGTTTGTTGCAGAGCAGGGCGACAGCCTGTTCTGGCAGGCGGCGTTTGACGCGTTACATGCCCAGCAAGTGAAAGAAGACGAAATGCGCTGGGGCTGGCCTGCATGGCCAGAGATGTATCAGAACGTGGATTCACCAGAAGTGCGTCAGTTCTGCGAAGAACATCGTGATGACGTCGATTTTTATCTCTGGTTGCAGTGGCTGGCTTACAGCCAGTTTGCCGCCTGCTGGGAGATAAGCCAGGGCCATGAAATGCCGATTGGCTTGTACCGTGATCTGGCGGTTGGCGTAGCAGAGGGTGGAGCAGAAACCTGGTGCGACCGGGAGTTGTATTGCCTGAAAGCGTCGGTGGGCGCGCCGCCGGATATCCTCGGCCCGTTGGGGCAGAACTGGGGATTGCCGCCGATGTATCCGCATATCATCACCGCGCGTGCCTATGAACCGTTTATCGAGCTGTTGCGTGCCAATATGCAAAACTGCGGCGCGTTGCGAATTGACCATGTGATGTCGATGCTGCGTTTGTGGTGGATACCGTATGGCGAGACGGCAGATCAGGGCGCGTATGTTCACTATCCGGTAGATGATCTGCTCTCGATTCTGGCACTCGAAAGTAAGCGCCATCGCTGCATGGTGATTGGTGAAGACCTCGGCACTGTACCGGTAGAGATTGTCGGTAAACTGCGCAGCAGCGGTGTGTACTCCTACAAAGTGCTCTATTTCGAAAGCGACCACGAGAAGACATTCCGCGCGCCGAAAGCGTATCCGGAGCAGTCGATGGCGGTTGCGGCGACACACGACCTGCCTACACTGCGTGGCTACTGGGAGAGCGGGGATTTAACACTGGGCAAAACGCTGGGGCTGTACCCGGATGAAGTGGTATTGCGCGGTCTGTATCAGGATCGCGAACTGGCGAAGCAAGGGTTACTGGATGCACTGCATAAACATGGTTGCCTGCCAAAACGTGCGGGGCATAAGGCATCGTTAATGTCGATGACGCCGATGCTTAATCGTGGTTTGCAACGTTATATCGCTGATAGTAACAGTGCTCTGTTAGGGCTTCAGCCAGAAGACTGGCTGGATATGGCCGAACCGGTAAATATTCCCGGAACCAGTTACCAGTATAAAAACTGGCGACGTAAGCTTTCTGCAACGCTTGAGTCGATGTTTGCCGATGATGGCGTGAACAAGTTGCTGAAGGATTTGGACAGACGGCGCAGAGCGGCTGCGAAGAAGCAGTAGAGAGCGGTTGATGCCGGATGCGATGCATCCGGCAGTCAGTATTATCAAATCACCATATTCAGCAGCAGACAGCCTACCAGACCGCACACCGAGATAATGGTTTCCAGCATCGACCAGGACTTGATGGTCTCGCCGATAGTCAGGTTAAAGTACTCTTTGAACAGCCAGAAGCCCGGATCGTTCACGTGAGAGAAAATCACACTACCGGAACCAACCGCAATAACCATCAGTTCCGGGCTAACACCCGTCGTTGCAATTAGTGGTGCCGCGATACCCCCCGCAGTGATTGCCGCAACGGTTGCGGAACCCAGCGCGATACGCAGTACGGCGGCAATCGACCAGGCCATCAGCAGCGGAGAAATGTTGGTTTCGTGCATCATGGAAGCAATGTATTTGTCCACGCCGCTGTCTACCAGCACCTGCTTGAACGCACCGCCACCACCGATGATCAACAGCATCATCGCGATGATTTTGATGGAAGAAACCAGCGTGTCGTTAATCTGATCCATTGAACGACCACGGTTCAGACCAAAGGTGAACATCGCAATCAACACGGCAATCAGCGTTGCCATTACCGGGTCACCGAGGAACTCCGCCACTGGCAGGAAAGCGTGACCTTTCGGCAGGATCATTTCGGCAATTGCACGCATCGCCATCAGCACAACCGGCACCAGAGAAGTCCAGACGCTGACGCCAAAGCTTGGCATCTCTTCTTCGCTGAAGGTTTTCGCGCTGTACAGACCTTCCGGGATTGGCTTATCGATACCTTTCAGCACGCGAGCGTAAACCGGACCCGCGAGAATAACGGTCGGGATTGCCAGAATAGTCCCGTACAGCAGGGTTTTACCCATATCGGCATTGAAAATGGTGGCAATCGCAGTTGGGCCCGGATGTGGCGGCAGGAAGCCGTGGGTCACAGACAGCGCAGCCGCCATTGGTACACCAACATACAGCAGCGGAATATTCGCGGAAGCCGCGATGGTAAACACCAGCGGCAGCATTAGCACGAAGCCCACTTCATAGAACAGGGCAAAACCGACAGTAAAACCGGTTAACACTACCGCCCATTGGATGTGTTTTTTACCAAATTTGGCAATCAGCGTGGTGGCGATACGTTGTGCACCACCGCAGTCTGCCAGCATTTTGCCCAGCATCGCGCCAAAACCCATGATCAGGGCAAGGCTACCGAGCGTCCCGCCGACACCAGCTTTGATGGAGCCAATAACTTTATCCAGCGGCATTCCCTGCATTAATCCAACAGCAAGCGCCACGAGGACGAGAGCGATGAATCCGTTCATTTTGAAGCGGATCATCAGGAGCAACAACAAGATTACACCGATAGCAACAATGACTAATGGCATGATTTACCTGGCCTTTCATTTGTTATGGGTAACGTCAATTTTCTGACGACAAACTCTAATTATCCCAATCGGGAACAGAGATATTGCGGCACCACGACTGATACCCACTAAAACTAATTATTGTAGTCAGATGTCAGGAGTATGTTTGGTACCCGCGTGAATGATACGGGTAACATCTGGCGTTTGAGAATCACCAGAGCGGGGTAAATTTAAATTATGAGAGGTTGGTCATATTATCGCGGGGAAACGTAGGGACTGGATTTGCCGAGGCAATGTAGCGCCAACGCCTGGCAGACGGCCCGATAAGACGCTTTAGCGTCGCATCGGGCAATCTATAAAAGAGAGGATAACTTAGTAGTAAGAGTGTTCGCCGCGCTGGTGTTCGGTGAGATCGCGTACACCTTTCAGCTCCGGGAATTCGTTCAGCAGCTGCTTTTCGATCCCTTCTTTCAGCGTCACATCGACCATTGAACAACCGTTACAACCGCCGCCAAATTGCAGAATGGCGTAACCGTCTTCGGTGATTTCCATCAGCGAAACGCGACCACCGTGACCGGCAAGCTGTGGGTTGATCTGCGACTGCAGCATATACTCCACGCGCTCCATCAGCGGCGCATCGTCAGCTACTTTGCGCATTTTGGCGTTTGGGGCTTTCAGCGTCAGCTGAGAACCCAACTGGTCGGTAACAAAGTCGATCTCTGCATCTTCCAGGTAAGGCGCGCTTAACTCATCAACATACGCGGTCAGCAGGTCAAATTTCAGGGCAGTGTCGGTGGCTTCCACAGCGTCCGGCGGACAATAAGAAACGCCACATTCAGCGTTAGGCGTGCCAGGGTTAATCACAAATACGCGGATTTGTGTCCCTTCTTCCTGATTTGCCAGCAGTTTGGCAAAGTGCGCTTGTGCAGCATCGGAAATACGGATCATAGTAATGGCCTAATAGTTGACTATTTTAGTTGGTTATAATACGCCCATCATCGAGGCTCTACAAGGTTCGACAAAGGCACCAGACCTGGACAGTCGCCGCACCATTGCGTAAAAGCAACTGCGCAATCTCTGCGACGGTACTTCCGGTGGTAACGACATCATCCACTATCACCATATGGCGACCTTGCACCGGCAATTCAAGGCGAAAGGCATTTTTCAGGTTGCGTTTGCGCAGCCGGGCGCTAAGAAAATGCTGGGTCGCAGTGGCCCGTGTACGTGTGACGGCTTCGCTATCCCATTGGCAGTGCAACCAGCGTGATAACGGCTGACACAGCAAATCGCTCTGATTAAATCCCCGACGCCAGTGACGCCGCTGCCATAACGGCACGCTGATGATGCGGTCCGGCAATTGCAAACCGGTGGCGCGACGAGCGTGTAAGACTTCCAATAGTAACAGACGTGACAGGGCGCTGGCGATTTCGCAACGCCGGGAAAACTTAAGCTGGTGGATGAGCGGGCTTAACGGCGGTGCATAGTCGGCAACCGTGACCAGTCTTTGCCACGGCGGTGGTTTTTGCAGGCAGCGACCACAGGGAAGATGGGAGTGTGTTGCGGGTAATCCACATTGTGGGCATAACGTTTTATCTGTACGGGTGGCGCGAGAGCATACCGAACAAATCCCCCAATGACCTAACGCCAGGGGCATTCGGCATAGCCAGCATAATCCCGGTACTGTTAGCATATGTTCATCCTTGTAAGTAAAAAGAGAACAATAGCGGATGAATAACATCTGGTGGCAGACCAAAGGTCAGGGGAATGTTCATCTTGTGCTGCTGCACGGATGGGGACTGAATGCCGAAGTGTGGCGTTGCATTGATGAGGAACTTAGCTCGCATTTTACGCTGCATCTCGTTGATCTGCCCGGCTTCGGGCGCAGCCAGGGATTTGGTGCGATGTCACTTGCTGATATGGCTGAAGTCGTGCTGCGACAAGCGCCGGACAAAGCTATCTGGTTAGGCTGGAGTTTGGGCGGACTGGTGGCAAGCCAGATTGCGTTAACCCATCCCGAGCGGGTTCAGGCGCTGGTCACCGTGGCGTCGTCGCCATGTTTTAGTGCTCGTGACGATTGGCCGGGGATCAAACCGGACGTGCTGGCAGGTTTCCAGCAGCAACTCAGTGACGATTTTCAGCGCACGGTAGAACGGTTCCTTGCGTTACAAACCATGGGTACAGAAACGGCACGCCAGGATGCGCGAGCGCTGAAGAAAACCGTTCTGGCGCTGCCGATGCCGAAGGTTGACGTGCTCAATGGTGGGCTGGAAATACTGAAAACGGTCGATCTCCGCCAGCCGCTGCAAAACGTGTCCATGCCGTTTTTGCGATTGTATGGCTATCTCGATGGTCTGGTGCCGCGCAAAGTGGTGCCGATGCTGGATAAACTCTGGCCACACAGCGAGTCGTACATCTTCGCCAAAGCGGCCCATGCGCCGTTTATTTCGCATCCGGACGAGTTTTGTCACCTGCTGGTGGCGTTGAAGCAGAGGGTGTAGACAGCTGTTGAAATGGCGAGACAGAACTTTACTGGCTCGCCGCAGCCAACTCTTCTTCTGACAGCCCGGTAAAGCGCATGATGTCTGCAAGAGGGACTCCGGATTACAGCATTCTTTTGGCGATATCCAGGGCTTCCAGGCGTCGACCCAATAAATAACCAATCAGGTAACTAATAAGATATTCTCTTTCTGCATCCGTCATTAAAACCATCCTTAACGTTATTGATGATTTATTTCAGCAAGGTCTTCAACCGTCAGGCTGGTAAATCGCAGAACGTCCTCAAGAGAGACTCCGGCATCCAACATGGTTTTGGCAATATTTAGGGCGTTGGTACGTATACCTTTCTGAAACCCCTCTTGCCGCAATCTTTCCGCAATAGTCATTAAACTCTCCTTGTGTTTCGGTGAACGTTCGGCCACACCATCGATAAAATCATTAAAACGTACTGCATCGCCAGTTTGCAGTATGTAATTAAACAGCCCTTTGATTTGTCTGTCATTAGCGTATCCACTACTTAATAAGCAGGCCATTTGCTCTACCAGCCCCATCAGGTCGCGTTGACGTATATGTTTTTGGATTAACTCCAGCAGCGCCATACGTCGGTGCTGCATGATTTCATCATCAGGCATGACAGTGACATCAATCAGCGGGAATGCAGAGGCATAAAGCTGTCTGGCCAGTTTGGGATCGGCGAAACAATCCAGCCAACACAGTGAATAGGGATATGGGCTTTCAATGCCGTGGTAAAACAACAATGGCACCACCATCGGCAACGTTTTGTATCCGGCATCCAGGTGATTTTGCATTGCGGCAATGGCGTAACGCATCATGCGAAATGCGATCAGTTTGTTTGAGGTGCTTTGATGTTCAATCAGACAATAGATATATCCCGGTCCTTGTTCCGTTTTCACCGACCACAGCACGTCGGAATAGCTTTCACGCAGATCGTCATCAATAAAGCTGCTCGACTCCAGCTTGAGGGTTTTCATATCACAGAGCGCGTGAATAGGTGCCGGTAAATGGAACGCAAGAAAATCGCGCGCCGTCTCCGGTTGGCGTAAAAAGAGTTTGAACAGCGCATCGTGTGGGGTGGAACTCTGCTTTTTGCTCATGGCGTTCCTTCACCTGTTGTTTGAATGCCGCGACTCTACGCGCCACTCCACACCTGTGCATTAGCGAGTTTTCATCCCTGCGAGACGCTTTCAGAGGAACTTACGTTGTACTGCAAGAGTTGCATTATTATGGAAAGCCGCACGCAAAAAAGCCCGGTTGCAAACGCATACCGGGCTTTCAAAACAGGCAGTAAAACAAGGTTAACGTAACGCCCACCACTCACGCAGACAGGCTTTGCCTTCCGGGCAGCTTTTACAACTGCCAGAGAGGCAGCCGTCAGGTTCTTCCTGAATCCGCACGGCTTTGCCCATACTTTCCAGCTGTTGCAGCATGGCGTTAATCATGGGTTGCGGAGTGTTCAATGTCTGGCTTATCTGGGCCGCTTCCATACGGCCCCGTAATGCCAGCAAATCACGCACCTGAATGAGCGAAGCCATTGCTGTATCCTTAGTGGCAATCGCCAGTGGTGCTGGCTGCACAGCAACTGCTTACCGATTTGCGTGTTGCCAGCAGTTCGATATCGACCCGGCTACGCGCGCGACGCAGCAAACCGATAACCACGATGTTAAACAGGATAACCGCCAGAATGCATACCAGGCTGTAGGTTGGATGCTGGCTGTAGCTGGCGACCTGGTAGAACAATGTTGCCAACGAGTAAGCGATATTCAGCCCCCACAGGATGGAGAAGCCCATCCAGCCACGGCTGGATTCACGCGCGATAGCACCCATCACCGAGATACACGGTACATACAGCAGAACGAAAATCAGGTAGCTGTAAGCAGCTGCTGCGCTTCCAAATTTCTGATCCATCACGCCCATCGCTCCGGTACCCATTTCACCGTCGCCTTTGCTCGCTTCAATGGGGTTCATCAGTACGCTAAGACTGAAGGTGTCTTTCAGGCTCTGCCAGGTTTCATCTACCGCGCTGAATAGCTCTTCACCGAGGTTAAATTCCGCCGGATTGAACTCTTCGTCCTGAATATTTTCTGCGGTGTAGAGGGTGTTGAGCGTACCCACCACCACTTCTTTCGCCATTGCGCCTGTAAACAGGCCAACAGTTGCCTGCCAGTTATCTTCATGTACGCCAATCGGCTTGAAGACCGGGGTGATCACCCGGCTGACGGAAGCCAGCGCCGAGTCGTTGATGTTATCGACGATTTTCCCGCTCAGAGAGAAGCTGTTGAAAGCGCTCAGGAAAATGCTGACGATGATAATCACTTTACCCGCACGCAGAACGAAGCCTTTCAGACGCTGCCAGGTCTGGATAATCAGGCTTTTAACGTGTGGTACATGGTAGACCGGTAGCTCCATGACAAACGGCGTCGCTTCACCGCGCATGATGGTGTACTTGAGCATCAGGCCAGTCAGCACCGCCATCACAATACCGAGCATATACAGCGAGAAGACCGCCAGCGCACCGTTCTGCCCGAAGAAGGCAGCCGCGAATACGGCGAAGATAGCCAGACGCGCGCCGCAGGACATAAACGGTGCCATCATGATGGTCATCAGACGTTCACGCGGTGCATCAAGCGTACGTGCGCCCATTACCGACGGTACGTTACAACCGAAACCAACGATCAGCGGTACAAAGGATTTCCCGGGCAAGCCCAGCGCCTGCATCAGACGGTCCATCACAAACGCCGCACGCGCCATATAGCCGGAGTCCTCGAGGAAGGAGAGGAACAGGTACATCATGCCGATCTGTGGCACCAGTGGCAGAACGGTGTTAATACCGCCACCCAAGCCCTGGGCGAGGAAGATAGTCAGCCAGTCCGGGAAGTGGAGCGTGTAGCCAATCCACTGAATACCATGCACAAATAGCGCCACGGAGCCGACGTCAAACAACGGCTGTAACGCCCCGCCGATGTTGATAGCTAGCAGGAACATCAGGTACATCACAAAGAGGAAAATCGGCAGACCGAGGAAACGGTTGAGCACGATTTTATCTACCGCAGTGGTGAAACGGCTGGGTTCTGCCGTCAGGGTGTTGCTTACCACATCACAGATGGCAGCAATACACTGGTAACGCGCATCGGCAATGTGCAGCGCCGGATCGTCCATCTCATTACGCAGACGGGCGAGGGCGGCATCAAGATGCTGCGACGCTTCACCGGCGTAGGCGCGGCTGTAGATATCGCCTTCCAGCATTTGCAGGCCCAGCCAGCGACGTTGTTTCAGCGGGATGTCGGAAGGCATCACTTTTGCCAGTGAATCTGCTTCGTTGAGCAGCGGCTGTGCGTAATGCACCAGTTCCACATTCTCGTTAGCTTTATAGCGATCAATCGCCAGCTTGAGCGCTTCAATACCGCGACCACGAGTTGAAACCAGTGGGATCACCGGGCAGCCAAGACGCGCCGACAGAGCATCAATTTCAATGCGAATATTTTGCTTCTCGGCAATGTCTAGCATGTTCAGCGCCACGATGCAGGGAATGCCGAGTTCCAGCAGTTGTAGCGTCAGGTACAGGTTACGCTCAAGGTTAGACGCATCCACCACGTTAATCAGCAGGTCAGCGTCGCCACTCAAAATGTAGTGACAGGCGATTTGCTCATCGAGCGAGGTCTGCGATGAGATGGTGGTCAGAGAATAGGTGCCGGGGAGGTCCACCAGCGTGACCTGATGATCGGTGGTGGAGAATTGCCCTTCTTTACGTTCGACGGTAACGCCAGCCCAGTTACCTACACGCTGACGTGCGCCAGTGAGCTGGTTAAATAAGGTTGTCTTGCCAGAATTTGGATTACCAATTAAGCCAATGGTTAATTTTTTCATTGTTGTTATCACCGTATTAACAGGAAACCGCTTCCACTTCTAATAAGGCCAGATCTTTTTTGCGTAATACCAGGCTCACACGACGGGTTTCGATATGAATGGGGTCGCCAAGTGGAGCGACGCGCACCACATTAAAAGAGGAGCCAGGTAACATGCCAAGAGAAAGCAGTTTTTGGCGATATGCCGGGCTGATTTCACGGGAAAAGCCAGTGATTTTCCACGCAGTATCTGGAGTGTATTGCATAGGTGCCTACTTGTTTCTCATTAACTGGATAACTACCTCATGGGGCGTTTGACAGCGACATGAGACCAGATGATTTGCCAACGAGGGAGAGATTAAATAATCAACAGTACAATGATAATGAGAATGGTTTCTATCAGCAATACTTAAAATGTGTGCGAATGTTGGTTTAGATAATAATCTGCGTGAATGTTGATGTGGCTCAAGGTTATATCGCAGCGAAAATATAATTCGAATGGCGAATTATCAGGGCGGGTTAATGTTTAATTAAGGTTTCAGTTGTTAATGAAGTGATAAATATTGACGAAATATAGTGTGAGTTTCGTTGTGGAATAAAAATGCCGGAGATATTCTCCGGCATTTTTATGTCAGGCATGGCGTTTATTGCCAGATGCGGCGTGAACGCCTGATCTGGCCTACGATCTTGTGCAAATTCGAACCGTAGGCCAATCAGGAGGTTTAACGTTTTTTGCCCATTGCCGCCGCCAGCGCATCCATCATCGCGCTGTTACCGGCAGGCTGCGCTTCACGACCGCGTGGTTTGGCTGCCGGGCGGTTGTTTTGCGGGCGTTCATTACCGCCCCCGCGACGGGCGTTGGTTTCGCCAGGCTGCTCGTCCAGACGCATAGTCAGGGCGATACGTTTACGCTGAAGATCCACTTCCAGCACTTTCACCTTCACAATGTCGCCCGCTTTCACCACGGTATGCGGATCTTCCACAAACTTGTTCGACAATGAAGAGATGTGAACCAGGCCGTCCTGATGTACGCCAATATCGACAAACGCGCCAAAGTTGGTGACGTTGGTCACCGCACCTTCGAGGATCATACCCGGTTGCAGGTCGTTCATTGTCTCGACGCCATCGGCAAACTGGGCGGTTTTAAATTCCGGACGCGGATCGCGACCCGGTTTTTCCAGCTCTTTGATGATGTCGGTTACCGTCGGCACACCGAATTTCTCATCAGTAAAGTCAGACGCTTTCAGGTTACGCAGTTCGCTGCTGTTACCCATCAGATCTTTCAGTGCCTGCTGTGTTGCTGCCAGAATGCGTTCCACCACCGGATAGGCTTCCGGGTGAACAGTAGAGGCGTCCAGCGGGTTGTCACCGTGGTTAATGCGCAAGAAGCCTGCGCACTGCTCGAAGGCTTTTGGCCCCAGGCGGCTGACTTTTAACAGTTGCTGGCGGTTCTGGAACTGGCCGTTCTCATCGCGCCAGGCCACAATGTTTTGCGCCATCATGCGCGTCAGGCCCGCCACGCGGGTTAACAGCGGAACGGAAGCGGTGTTGAGATCGACGCCAACGGCGTTTACGCAGTCTTCTACTACTGCATCCAGTTTGCGGGCCAGCTGCGTCTGGCTGACGTCATGCTGATACTGACCTACGCCGATAGATTTCGGATCGATTTTCACCAACTCCGCCAGCGGATCCTGCAAACGACGGGCGATAGACACCGCGCCACGCAGCGAAACATCGAGATCCGGGAACTCCTGCGCCGCCAGTTCGGAAGCCGAGTAAACCGACGCGCCTGCTTCGCTGACGATCACTTTCTGTGCAGTCACTTTCGGAAACTGCTTCTGAACGTCGAGATAGAAACGCTCGGTTTCGCGGGAAGCTGTACCGTTGCCGATCGCCACCAGTTCAACGTTATGCTTTTCACACAGGGCAGCAATGGTCATCGCTGCTTTTGCGGCTTGTCCGGTATGTGGATAAATGGTATCGGTCGCCACCAGTTTGCCAGTTGCATCGACCACCGCCACTTTTACCCCGGTACGCAGACCCGGATCGAGGCCCATCGTTGCACGCAGTCCGGCAGGGGCCGCCATCAGAAGATCGTGTAGGTTACGGGCAAAGACGTTGATTGCTTCATCTTCCGCGCGTTCACGCACTGTGCCCATCAGTTCGGTTTCCAGATGCATCAGCACCTTGATGCGCCACGTCCAGCTCACCACGCCTTTGCGCCAGCTATCCGCCGGGGCATTGTTCAGGCGCAGACCGAGGTGATCCATGATGATTTGCTCGCAATAGCTCTCTTTTGGCGGTTCGTCGAACTGCGGATCGGCATTTAGCGAAAGCTGGAGTACGCCTTCGTTACGCCCACGGAACATCGCCAGCGCGCGGTGAGAAGGCACCGTTGACAGCGGTTCGTGATGATCGAAATAGTCGCGGAATTTCGCCCCTTCCTCTTCTTTACCGTTCACCACCGTAGAAACCAAATGCGCGTTCTTCCACAGATAATCACGCACTTTCGCCAGCAGCGCGGCATCTTCGGCAAACCGTTCCATCAGGATATAGCGCGCGCCGTCCAGCGCGGCTTTGGTATCTGCTACGCCTTTATCGGCATCAACATATTGTGCAGCGGCGACTTCTGGCGTGTGCGACGGATCGTTCCACAGCAGGTCGGCCAGTGGCTCAAGCCCTGCTTCAATGGCGATTTGCCCGCGGGTGCGGCGTTTAGGTTTGTAGGGCAGGTAGAGGTCTTCGAGTTCGGTTTTGCTTAAGGTGGCGTTAATAGCATTCGCCAGCTCGTCGGTCAGTTTGCCTTGCTCGGAAATGGACTTGAGGATTGCCTGACGTCTCTCTTCCAGCTCGCGCAAATAGCTCAGACGCGTTTCCAGATTACGCAGCTGCGTGTCATCCAGACCGCCGGTGATTTCCTTACGATAACGTGCGATAAACGGCACGGTATTCCCTTCGTCAAGCAGGCGAACGGCAGCGTCAACCTGTTCCGGGCGCGCCTGAATTTCACCCGCAATAATGCGGCAGAACGAATCATTCATCATGGTTTGAGTTCATCTTTTCGGATCAAAAATCAGGGGATAGTTATACGGACTGGCTGGCAAAAATGCCAGCCATCGGCAGGAGGTTAAGACTCTTCCTTACGGTTTCACGTACTCGATAGCATTAACATACCAGCTCGCTTCCCCGGCAGGGGTATTCACCACCGCCAGATCGCCCACCTCTTTTTTCAGCAATGCGCGGGCCATTGGGGAATCGATAGAGATGTAATCTTTACGGCCAAAAATTTCATCGTAGCCGACAATACGGAAACGGTGAGTCACGCCATCGTCGTTTTCAATCTCCACCCACGCGCCAAAAAAGACTTTGCCTTCCTGCTGCGGGGAGTAATCGACGATTTTGAGATTTTCCATGCATTTAGTGAGATAGCGCACGCGACGGTCGATTTCACGCAGGCGCTTTTTATTATACTGATAGTCAGCATTTTCGCTGCGGTCGCCCAGACTTGCGGCCCAGGTCACTTTCTTTGTGACCTCCGGGCGTTCTTCACGCCAGAGATAATTTAGCTCTTGTTTGAGTTTTTCATACCCTTCCCGGGTAACCAGGGGCGTTTTCATCTCGTTGATTCCCTTTGTCTGTTTGATAATGCGCACATTGGGTATAACGTGATCATATCAACAGAATCAATAATGTTTCGCCGAATAAATTGTATACTTAAGCTGCTGTTTAATATGCTTTGTAACAATTTAGGCTGAAATTCATACCAGATTTAGCTGGTGACGAACGTAAGCTTTTTTAAGAATACACGCTTACAAATTGTTGCGAACCTTTGGGAGTACAAAGAATGCAAGAGAACTACAAGATTCTGGTGGTCGATGACGACATGCGCCTGCGTGCGCTGCTGGAACGTTATCTCACCGAACAAGGCTTCCAGGTTCGAAGCGTCGCTAATGCAGAACAGATGGATCGCCTGCTGACTCGTGAATCTTTCCATCTTATGGTACTGGATTTGATGTTACCTGGTGAAGATGGCTTGTCGATTTGCCGACGTCTTCGTAGCCAGAGCAACCCGATGCCGATCATTATGGTGACGGCGAAAGGGGAAGAAGTGGACCGTATCGTTGGTCTGGAGATTGGCGCTGACGACTACATTCCAAAACCGTTTAACCCGCGTGAACTGCTGGCCCGCATTCGTGCGGTGCTGCGTCGTCAGGCCAACGAACTGCCGGGCGCGCCGTCACAGGAAGAGGCGGTAATTGCTTTCGGTAAGTTCAAACTTAACCTCGGGACGCGTGAAATGTTCCGCGAAGATGAGCCGATGCCGCTCACCAGCGGTGAGTTTGCGGTACTGAAGGCGCTGGTTAGCCATCCGCGTGAGCCGCTATCCCGCGATAAGCTGATGAACCTTGCCCGTGGTCGTGAATACTCCGCAATGGAACGTTCCATCGACGTGCAGATCTCGCGTCTGCGCCGCATGGTGGAAGAAGATCCAGCGCATCCGCGTTATATTCAGACCGTTTGGGGTCTGGGCTACGTTTTCGTGCCGGACGGTTCTAAAGCATGAGGCGATTGCGCTTCTCGCCACGAAGTTCATTTGCCCGCACGTTATTGCTCATCGTCACCTTGCTGTTCGTCAGCCTGGTGACGACTTATCTGGTGGTGCTGAACTTCGCGATTTTGCCGAGCCTCCAGCAGTTTAATAAAGTCCTGGCATACGAAGTGCGTATGTTGATGACCGACAAACTGCAACTGGAGGACGGCACGCAGTTGGTTGTGCCTCCCGCTTTCCGTCGGGAGATCTACCGTGAGCTGGGGATCTCTCTCTACTCCAACGAAGCTGCCGAAGAGGCAGGCCTGCGTTGGGCACAACACTATGAATTCTTAAGCCATCAGATGGCGCAACAACTGGGCGGCCCGACGGAAGTACGCGTTGAGGTCAACAAAAGCTCGCCTGTCGTCTGGCTGAAAACCTGGCTGTCGCCCAATATCTGGGTACGCGTGCCGCTGACCGAAATTCATCAGGGCGATTTCTCCCCGCTGTTCCGCTATACGTTGGCGATTATGCTATTGGCGATAGGTGGGGCGTGGTTATTTATTCGTATCCAGAACCGACCGTTGGTCGATCTCGAACACGCTGCCTTGCAGGTGGGTAAGGGGATTATTCCGCCGCCGCTGCGTGAGTATGGCGCTTCGGAGGTGCGTTCCGTTACCCGCGCCTTTAACCATATGGCGGCTGGTGTTAAGCAACTGGCGGATGATCGCACGCTGCTGATGGCGGGGGTAAGTCATGATCTGCGTACGCCGCTGACGCGCATTCGCCTGGCGACCGAGATGATGAGCGAGCAGGATGGCTACCTGGCAGAATCGATCAATAAAGATATCGAAGAGTGCAATGCCATCATTGAACAGTTTATCGACTACCTGCGCACCGGGCAGGAGATGCCGATGGAAATGGCGGATCTCAACGCAGTGCTCGGTGAGGTGATTGCTGCCGAAAGTGGCTACGAGCGGGAAATTGAAACCGCGCTTTACCCTGGTAGCATTGAAGTGAAAATGCACCCGCTGTCGATCAAACGTGCAGTGGCGAATATGGTGGTGAACGCTGCTCGTTACGGCAACGGCTGGATTAAAGTCAGCAGCGGCACGGAGCCGAATCGCGCCTGGTTCCAGGTGGAAGATGACGGTCCGGGAATTGCGCCGGAACAGCGTAAGCACCTGTTCCAGCCGTTTGTCCGCGGCGACAGTGCGCGCACCATTAGCGGCACTGGGCTAGGCCTGGCGATTGTGCAGCGTATCGTGGATAACCATAACGGCATGCTGGAGCTTGGCACCAGCGAACGGGGCGGGCTTTCCATTCGCGCCTGGCTGCCTGTGCCGGTAACGCGGGCGCAGGGCACGACAAAAGAAGGGTAAATAAAACAGGAGGCGAAGGTGCCTCCCGTTTTATTTTGTGCACTCAGTATCTACTGAATGAATACGGTTTCAGACATCGGCACCATACGAAGTAAAGTGTACTGTAAGCTGATTGCAGGCTAGCGTATCCTGATTAGTAAAAGCACACTAAAGGAATAGCTTGATGCAACTTACCAACGAAGAACAAGTACAGATTGCTCGTATAAAAGAAAAAATCCCACGCATTGCCGCACTGGATCCTGAATGTAAGTTATTCGGTTCTGAAGGTTGGAAATATCAATGGCCGAAGCCTGCCAGCGAGGCGGAAATAGCTTCCTGGGAGAAAAAACATAGCGTCACTTTGCCACGGGAATATCGAATTTTTCTTCGCTATATCGCTAATGGCGGTCCGGCACATGCCTACGGTCTTGAATCTTTAGGCGGTACAGATATTTATGGCGATATAACAAAAGAAAGCCCTGTACCGCTTTATATGACGCAGCAGGATGTTGATGTGTTGAATGCTGGCCGTACAGAAGATGATGAAGAATATAGTTTTTTTGACGGCGCATTGACCATTCTCACCCTGGGATGTACTTATGATATTTGCCTGGTGGTGACGGGGCAGTATCGCGGAAGGTTAATGCTGACTGATGGTGATGAAGATTATCCGTTTGATTTTATATATGATAAAAATTTCCTCAACTGGTATGAACGCTGGCTGGACGATTTTATTGCTGGCATGAGTATGAAGGGTTTCGATAGAAGTTTGCCAGGAACGCAAATTCAACTGCGTGAGTGGTTTTTAACTGAGAAAATCCCGGATTTACGTAGATCCATTTTATTCTCGCTATGCCGTTTTCCACAGATAGAACCCGAAACATTTGCCCTTTGGGAACATGTTTGCCACACAGAGAATGATAAAGAATTGTGTGAAGAGGCATTCATAAGATTACGCCAAAAAAAAGTTTCTTGTGCTGCAGATATTTTTCGACTCTATTTTACAATGCCAGATGAATTACGTGATATTGCTATTAAAGATCTCCGTTTTGCCTGTAGAGATAGTGTGGTGAATATTGAGGATTATATTCATTCACTGTTAATAATAATGCCTGAACTTGACGATGACACTCTATCCTCAGCTGTCTTTGCTATACGAGAAACAGAGTATAATAAATATGATACTTTTCTGCCGCTTCTCGAACGTATCACTGATGACCGTCAGCAAACATTATTGTGGGCGATGAGTAAGGCGCCTGATTTCAATGAAAGCCGAGGATTCATTGAGTTGGTATTACCGCTTTTTGCATCATCAAAGATGGAGAATGTAAGGAAGGCTATTTTGTTGCTCATTGAAGTTAAAGATAATCGTATTCCACCATTGGTTGATGAAGCTGCAACTCGTTTCCCTGAACTGACCATTTTACGAGAAAACTACTATCTCAGGACGTGGGGACATAAGCCATAAATTAATGGTTCAGAAATGATCTAACGCGGAGAAAAATATGATCAGGGAACATATTCAGCAAGCGATAAATAATAGGTTAGCCTTTGATGGCCCATTCAATGTTGTTCCTGAACCTGCAAGCACTGCGTTTGATAGCCGGATCCCGACATTGAAAAACGGTGTCTGGCAGAAGGCCAGCCCTATGTTGCAGGCGCGTTTTGCACATTGTGGACGTTGGTTAAGCGCTACACATGGAAGCTGGCTAAGTATAAGTGACATGGAAACGCTTTGGCAGGAACACATAGAAGATACGTTTCTTGATGAAATCAAAATGAATGCTGTAGCTTCAAGTGATAATTGGGATAACCATGCCTTGGGACTATTTCGTTCTCATCGCCTGTCACTTTTTGCCGGTAGTGATTACAGTTATGAAATGGTTTTTCTCCTTTGGCTAGATAGTACCGTTGAGCCAGAGGTCTGGGTTTATGACTGCAATGGGGAATCACGTTATAAAGATCTTAATGATTACCTGAATGCATATATTAATGATGACGTAAGCGCCTGTGAGCGCTCCTGGCGAGTAGAATGAATAGCCCCCCTTGCCCCTTTGATCCACAAACCGCACATTACCTCGGCACAGTGCAAATCCACTACACCCAAACCGCCTTCAACGCTGCCGTTAAGCATTATACCTGTTACATTAAAAAGCGTTTTAAAGGGTTTAAATGGGGAATCCGAACCGCTGGCTTATTGGCTATACTGCCCATGATCCCACAATGGTTGAAACCTTCTCATGACTTTAAACTCAACGCAATCAGTACGTTAATTCTTCTATTAATGTTGCCACTCCTCTTATCAATGTTCCTGTTAATCAGCAGAAGAATTAACGATTTTAAGTCAAAAACAAAGCAAGTTACTTTTACGAAACCCGTGCGTTATGCGTTTTATTTCGAGGGGATTGTTTTTTATGAATCTCATCAGCAGGGCATACTTCGCTGGGAAGATTTTTATAGCATTGAGTATGAAGAAGATTATTTGTGGCTTTTTCTGCATTTACCGAAGAGTTGTCCCAGAGAAGCGACGAAAGCGTTTTGCGATATTTTCATTCCCACCAGTGCGATAAAAGCGCAGCCTGAACTGGATACGTTTTTTCGTGAAACACGCCACTCGCTGGATTATCTGTTTGTCCCGTTTAATTCTGACAGAAAATAACATATCCCCCGTATCTGGTGAAACGGGGGATTTCGTCGCTTAACTTATCGGATTACAGTTTTGGACCAGCCGCTACCAGCGCGGCACCCGCAGGGGTGTCGGTGTATTTATCGAAGTTGTCGATAAACAGTTTCGCCAGCGTTTCAGCTTTTTCCTGCCACTGTTCCGGAGAAGCGTAGGTGTTACGCGGATCGAGGATCTTAGTGTCTACGCCCGGCAGTTCAGTCGGGATCGCTAAATTAAACATCGGCAGAGTGAAGGTTTCTGCGTTATCCAGCGAACCGTTGAGGATAGCGTCGATAATGGCGCGGGTATCTTTAATGGAGATACGTTTGCCAGTACCGTTCCAGCCAGTGTTAACCAGATATGCCTGCGCACCCGCCGCTTGCATACGTTTCACCAGCACTTCTGCGTACTGAGTTGGGTGCAGCGACAGGAACGCCGCGCCGAAGCAAGCGGAGAAGGTTGGCGTCGGTTCGGTGATGCCTCGTTCAGTACCGGCCAGTTTGGCGGTGAAGCCAGAGAGGAAGTGGTACTGAGTTTGATCGGCAGTCAGGCGAGAAACCGGCGGCAGCACACCAAAGGCGTCTGCGGTCAGGAAGATAACTTTAGTTGCGTGGCCCGCTTTGGAAACCGGTTTAACGATGTTATCGATGTGATAGATCGGATAAGAAACGCGGGTGTTCTCGGTTTTTGAACCATCGTCAAAATCGATAGTGCCATCTTCACGTACGGTGACGTTTTCCAGCAGCGCATCGCGACGGATAGCGTTGTAGATTTCAGGTTCCGCTTCTTTCGACAGCTTGATGGTTTTCGCGTAGCAGCCGCCTTCGAAGTTAAACACGCCGTCGTCATCCCAGCCGTGCTCGTCATCGCCAATCAGGCGACGTTTCGGGTCGGTGGAAAGGGTGGTTTTACCGGTGCCGGAAAGGCCAAAGAACACCGCAACATCGCCTTTCTCGCCAACGTTGGCGGAGCAGTGCATGGAGGCGATACCTTTCAGCGGCAGCAGGTAGTTCATCATTGAGAACATCCCTTTCTTCATTTCGCCGCCGTACCAGGTGCCGCCAATCAACTGCATACGTTCAGTTAAGTTAAACGCCACGAAGTTTTCAGAGTTCAGCCCCTGCTCTTTCCACTGGGGGTTAGTGCATTTTGCGCCGTTCATAACGATAAAGTCAGGTTTAAAACCAGCCAGCTCTTCATCGCTCGGGCGAATAAACATGTTTTTGACAAAATGCGCCTGCCAGGCCACTTCGGTAATGAAACGTACGGAAAGACGCGTGTCTGGGTTCGCACCACAGAAAGCGTCGACAACGAACAGACGTTTGCCGGAAAGCTGTTTGGTCACCAGGCTCTTCAGATGCTGCCAGGTTTCCGGAGAGAGAGGTTTGTTGTCGTTCTTACCTTTGCCTTTATCAGCCCACCAGAAGGTATCGCGAGTGGTATCGTCACGGACGATATACTTATCTTTTGGTGAGCGACCGGTGAATATACCGGTATCGACGGCAACGGCACCCAGATTAGTTAACACCCCGCGCTCATAACCTGTCAGGCTCGGATCGAGCTCTTCCTGATACAGCAGGTCGTAGCTTGGGTTGTAAACGATATCATGTACGTCACTGATACCATAAGCCTCGAGTTCTTGCGGGGTCAAACCATTGTTAACGCGCATTTCACTGCTCCTTAGCCAATATGTATTGCCTGAATAGTAAAGTCTTTTTGGGGGTGTTAACCGCGACAAGGCTCATAGATTTACGTATCTGGAGAAATTCATATTTGACAAAAAACTCCGTGATTCCTGTCACGAAACGGTTGCTATTATCGCAGAAATAGCATTTTAGGTGTGGAAAATGTTCTTAAAAGGTTAAATCTTGGTTTATATGGCGGGAATATTGTGAGTGGAATCCCATTCCTGAATGAAATTGATGCAAATTCAATCAGTAAAGTATCGATTCACCACGCTAACTTTTTTTGATTATTTTCTGAAAGAAGCAAAATACTACGGCCCGGATGCGATAATTAATCCACCTTTTGATTCTGGATAACTAACATGGATAACGTTGAACTTTCACCCGCAACACGCTGGGGAATGATTGCTACCGGATTACTTCAGGGTCTGGTTTGCTACCTACTGATCGCCTGGCTTGCCGGAAAAAATCACAGTTGGATTGTTTATGGCGTGCCTGCGACCGTCGCGTTTTCATCCGTTTTACTCTTCTCCGTGATCTCCTTTAAACAGAAGCGCCTTTGGGGATGGCTGGCGCTGGTGTTTATTGCCACGCTGGGAATGAGCGGCTGGCTGAAGTGGCAAACTGATGGCATGAACCCCTGGATAGCTGAAAAGGCGCTTTGGGATTTTGGTTGCTATCTGCTGCTGATGGCAATGTTGTTGCTACCGTGGATACAACAAAGCCTTCGCATCCGCAATGACAGTAGCCGCTATCGCTATTTTTACCAGTCAGTATGGCATAACGCCAATGGCCTGACGTGGCTGGTACTTTTACTGTGGGGCGAGTTGTTTAAACTTGTTGGCATCACGTTTTTCAAAACGCTCTTTTTTGCAACCGACTGGTTTATTTATCTCACGTTAGGTCTGGTTACCGCACTGGCGGTGATCCTCGCGCGTACACAGTCACGTTTAATCGACTCTATTCAAAAGTTGTTCACGTTAATCGCCACGGGGTTGCTGACGTTAGTATCATTGCTAACCCTGATGTTTATCATCACCCTGCCGTTTACGGGCCTGAGCGCGATTTCTCGCCACATCTCCGCCGCTGGGTTGCTGTTAACGCTGGCCTTTTTGCAATTGATCTTAATGGCTATTGTCCGCGATCCGCAAAAAGCGTCACTTCCCTGGACGGGGCCGTTGCGTTGCCTGATTAAAACCGCTCTGCTGGCTGCTCCGCTGTATGTGTTCGTCGCCGCCTGGGCGTTATGGCTGCGGGTCGCTCAGTACGGCTGGACTGTCGACCGCTTGCAGGGCGCGCTGGCGGTGCTGGTGTTACTGGTATGGTCGCTGGGGTATTTTGTCAGTATCGTCTGGCGTAAAGGGCAAAACCCTCTTGTTCTTCAGGGCAAAGTGAACCTTGCGGTTTCGTTATTGGTGTTGGTAATACTGGTGCTTCTTAATTCGCCGGTGCTGGATAGTATGCGCATTAGTGTGAACAGTCATATGGCACGTTATCAGAGCGGCAAGAACACGCCAGATCAGGTAAGTCTCTACATGCTCGAACAGAACGGTCGCTATGGACGTGCGGCGCTTGAGTCGCTGAAAAGCGATGCCGAGTATATGAAAGACCCGAAACGCGCACGGGATCTGCTGATGACGTTAGATGGAGAGCAACATCTTCAGGAACAGGTATCGGAAAAAGTATTAGCCGAAAATGTGTTAATTGCCCCAGGCTCTGGCAAACCGGATACGGCATTCTGGTCGGCCTTAATCCAGGATCGCTATAACGTGATGACCTGTATTGAAAAAGACGCCTGCGTACTGGTCGAGCAAGATCTGAATAGTGATGGTCAGGCGGAGCGGATCCTGTTTGCTTTTAATGATGACAGAGCCATTGTCTATGGCTTTGACTCAGCCAGAAAAGAATGGGACGCGCTTGATATGAGTTTACTTCCGAACGAAATAACGAAAGAAAAATTACTCACAGCTGCGAAGGATGGAAAGCTGGGGACGAGGCCGAAAGCGTGGCGCGATCTGACGGTAGATGGTGAAACGCTGGAAATAAACTTAAGCAAATGACAATGCTTTTATCGGATACGACGCTTTATCTTACCAACAATAACTTGTGAATTATTGCGTAGGCCTGATAAGCGCAGCGCATCAGGCCATTACGTCGTAAAATCCGGCAGAGCCCTCTCTGCCGGACATACTCATTAATGAACTTGCGGATCTGCCGGAGACGCGTTGTTGCGGATTTCAGCAATATCCATCGCATTGAACAGATAGTGGTTACCGCAGTAATCACAATGCATGTCAATTTCGCCATCTTCCGCCAGGATACTATCGACTTCTTCATCCGGCAGCGTTTTTAGCGCGTCGGCGCAACGTTCACGCGAACAGGTGCATTTGAACTCCACATCCTGCGGATCGTAAACCGTCACCTCTTCTTCGTGATACAAACGCCACAACACTTCGTTTGCCGGTAAGGTCAGCAGTTCTTCGGTTTTGATGGTTTCGGTTAGCGTTGCCAGGTGGTCAAAGTCGTCCTGCTGGGCATTTTGCGCAGGCATTACCTGCAACAACATACCGCCTGCAGCCGGTTTGCCGTCTACGTCGCCGGTGCGAATAAACAGGCGCGTCGGCAGCTGTTCAGAACGCATAAAGTAATCTTCCAGGCAGGCCGCCAGGGTATCACCTTCCAGACCCACCACGCCCTGATAGCGTTCACCTTCGCTCGGGGTGATGGTGATCACCACGTAACCATTGCCCACTAGCGTTTTCAGGTCGGCATTTTCTGGAATTTCGCCCTGCACGCGCGCCACACCGCGCATCTGCTGGTTGTTGTTACCGTTAATAACCGCCAGATTCATCGGTCCGTCGCCTTGCAGTTGTACGGTGATATCACCATCAAACTTCAGCGTAGCGGTTAACAGGCTGGTCGCAACCAGCAGTTCTGCCAGCACGTTTTTAACGGGCTGCGGATAATCGTGATTCTCAAGGATCTGTTGCAGGGTTTCCGAAACGGTTACCAGTTCGCCGCGTACGGCAAAGTTTTCAAACAGATAGCGATGTAATTGGTCATGTTGCGGCATAATCATCTCTCTTGCAGGTGACAGTTATTCACTGTCGCCGTGTTTAAATCGTAACAGGTCGCGGCGCTCTTTTTTGTCCGGGCGTCGGTCCGGGTGCGGCATGGTTAAGGCATTAAGTTTACGTGCCAGCGCCATTTTTTCGCGTTTCTCTACACTTTCTGCAGTCTCTTCATACAGCAAGACTGCCTCGCTGGCGGGGCGACGCTGTTCAGTAATCGCCTTTACAATCACCGTTCGTTCGTCATTTCCCTGGCGCAGAGTGAGCGTGGCATTCAGCTCGACGATTTTGCTTGGCTTGCTGCGCTGCCCGTTGTAGTGCACCTTACCGCCTTCGATCATTTCGCGGGCCAGCGCGCGGGTTTTATAAAAACGGGCGGCCCATAGCCATTTATCCAGTCGAACCTCAACAGCAGGTTTTTCTTTCATGGCGTCTCCTTCACATTAGCGAGGGGATCAGGCGGCGGTAGTCATTCAGTGACGGATGGTGCTGATACTGTTTCTCGGCAATCCCGGAGTCAGGATTAGTCACACCGAGGCAGTAACGAATACCAAATTGTGCGGCAGCATCGAGAATCGCTTCGCTGTCATCAATAAACAGCGTTCTTTCAGCTTTCAGACCCGTAGCTTCGGCCACCGCATGCCATAACCGCTGATCCTCTTTCGGATAACCAAATGTGTGGGTGGAAAGTAATAAATCAAGGTGTGCGTCCAGACCGGTATGCTCAAGTTTTACCGCCAGGTTATGCGGATGAGCATTGGTGAGCAAAATTCGTTGCTTACCACTGGCTTTCAGTGCCTCAAGAAACGGAATGGTATCTTCACGCAGTACGGCACGCGGTCCCATCTCGGTGGTCATCGCACAGATATCCAGACCCAGTTGCTCACTCCAGTAATCAAGACAGTACCAGTTTAGCGTATGCTGCACGTCGTGATATTGCTGGCGCATATAGTCCATCGCTTCCTGTGGTGTGACCCCGTTTTTCGCCCCCCATGTTTCAGGCACCAGCTTTTGCCAGAAATAGTTATCGAAGGCGAGGTCGAGCAACGTGCCGTCCATATCCAGCAGAACGGTATCTACGTCCTGCCAGGCAATGTTGATATGCATGAGGGAAATCTCCAGAGTGAAGCAATTTGCGCGACAGGGTAGCATAACCTGCCGCGCAAACGTGTTATTCAATAAGGCTTTCTGAAGAGGTAATCAGTTGCGGATTCAGGCAGCTTTCATAATAGGCCTGAATCTCCATCATCCTGGTGCGATGACGTTGATAACGACGCCACGCCTGCACGCCATTATAGATGGCGCTACCCAGCATCGTCAGTAGCAAAAGTGTGGTGCTGAGATAGCGCCACAGGCCGGAACGATCCGGGATCGGATGAAGGCCTATATGCTGCGTACCATTGGCGTCGGTGAAGATTTTTGTGACGATGCCTTCGGCGTTAAACGGCGTATGCATTAACATTTGCGCCAGTTTCTGGAAAGCGTTCCACTGTTCTTGCGGCGGGTAGTCGTAAAGTGATGTTGAAGGCCAGGGTTGATCAACAAAATCGCTGCCTTCGTCGCTGACAATCAGGAATCCGCCTGGGGCCGGACTGTTAAGTGACTGTGCCGCTCGCGCTGTTTCATGCGTGATGAACGGTGCGGTGGAGGTCGCCACCAGGTTATCCAGCGATTCCGCACTCACTGGGCGTAATAACACATTCACGCCATCGAGTTTCCCGGCGTTAGCGCGTTTGACCAGCGCGTCCCAGTCTTTACTGTTGCCGAGATTGACCAGCGCATTTTTCAGTCGCACACAGTCATCTTTGGCAGAACACAGATCCGCTGTCTTCAGTACTATGTCGCCAAAATCATCAAGCAATACCATGCCGGATTTTTGAATTGCTGAACGTAATGAGGCGCTGACGCGAGATTCATCTTCCGGTTTAGGGTGCAGCTGGCGATTAACTGCTTCGGTCAATGCCGTCGCTTTGTTGACCAGTTCAGATTCTGGTAATGGTAATGAACGGGCGTCATTCCAGATGATCTGCGAGCAGTCAAACGGTAAAAAAGGTGAATTGGTTTTCGCGCTCCAGGTACCGGAAGTGCGAATATTACACATTCCCGTACCGCTAATACGCAATGTATCGCCAACCCGCACGCCAGCGTCAGCCAGTTGTTTCACGCTGGTGGCTTCAATGGTCTGCGCGCCTTTTATCCACGAGAGGGTGAATTTCAGCGGCATATCCAGCGGGATCCAGAATAACAGCATAAACAGCACCAGTAGCGAGCCCGCAGCGATAATCGTACTGCGCAGCCAGTGCTGTAACGGAAAGTTTTTTACTTCATCATGCAGCGAAAGATATCGCCCCTGACGCACTACGTGGCGGTCGAGATAGATATCGATATCGGTTTGTTGGCCGAGATCCTGAGCAATGTAGGGCTGCCAGTGTGCGGGATAGACCAGGTCGATAATACCGAGTGAAATATTGTTGATCTGTTCCTGATCGTTTTCGCCAAACAATCCCCAACGACGGGGTGTACCGCGCAGACAATGAATTTCCCGCAGGGAGGATTTTGCCGGGGGCGCGAATAGCCCCCACAGTCCTGCGCCCAGCAGCAGTAACGCGCCGCCTGCCAGCCACGGAACAAATACATCCGGGGTAATCAGGCAGAAAAAGAACATCAGGAAGGAGGCGACAATCAGCAACGCTTCGCGCAGCCCGCGCGGACGACTTAGCGCATACTCTTCGTGCGTTTCTTTGCGAATATTGAGTAGCTCGATTTGCTCACTCTCTTCCCCGCGAATAGACGCCTGTGTTGACGGAACAGGTTGCAAGGCATAGCCGCGAGTTTCCTGCATGTACTCCTGCAGCGTATGACCGTTGAGTGAAATAACCAGCGGCAGCGAATCGGTATGAATCAGTTCAACGGTATTCTCATCGTTGATGTACTGCTCCCAGAAAGGGGGCAGGTGGACTTCTACCGAATCGAGGTAGTAACGCCATTTATTCGGATCGTCGGTAGAGATGCCGTAACGCGTGATAGCGTGTGTCAGCATCATGACGTTGTTGCTTTCGGCATTCAGCGCCAGAGAGATCGGTGCCGCGCTGGCTCCCGTTGGGCCCGGCACCTGTAATACCTGCGTCAGGCTCTCAAGATAATTTTCAACGGCGCTACGTTCTTCAGGTGTGAGTTTACGCGTTTGCGCATCCGCGAAGGCGTTGGTCCAGGGCAGCTGACGCCGTCTGGATCGCACTTTTATCAGCCATCCCGCAAGTAGTGAGCAGGCCAGCAAAGCAGCTAAAAAAATCACAATGGTGCTCATGCTTTCCCCATCTTACTTAGTCTGTCAGGCGTGGTCAGTCGCACCGGACACAATACATGATTCTGCGGTTGGCTATCGGCAAGCGTGGAGTTTAACTTGAGCATCATTAAGCACATCACAGTAACCGCTGATCATAGCAAACCCTCTGAAGGCGGAATATCAGCAAATTCCTGGAGTTATTTCAACCTATTGACTTTTAATTTGATTTGAGGATGATTATTTAATAAGTTACATAAATGTAAATAACATGCAATTCACATTGCCGAAAGCGTGTCCGATATCGCACAATAACCGCTGATTTCACAGCATAGATCCCACGATGAGCAAATCATTACAAAAACCCACCATTCTGAATGTTGAAACTGTAGCCCGTTCACGACTGTTTACCGTCGAAAGCGTGGATCTGGAGTTCAGCAATGGCGTGCGGCGTGTTTATGAACGAATGCGTCCAACCAACCGGGAAGCGGTGATGATTGTGCCGATTGTGGACGATCACCTGATCCTGATCCGCGAATACGCAGTGGGAACGGAATCCTACGAATTAGGTTTTTCGAAAGGATTAATTGATCCGGGTGAAAGCGTCTACGAAGCCGCTAACCGCGAGCTAAAAGAAGAGGTTGGATTTGGTGCGAACGATCTGACTTTTTTGAAGAAGCTCAGCATGGCACCGTCTTACTTTTCCAGCAAAATGAATATCGTAGTAGCGCAAGATCTCTACCCGGAATCGCTGGAAGGCGATGAGCCAGAGCCGCTACCACAGGTGCGCTGGCCGCTGGCGCATATGATGGATTTGCTGGAAGATCCTGACTTCAACGAAGCACGTAATGTCAGCGCACTGTTCCTCGTGCGCGAGTGGTTGAAGGAGCAGGGGCGAGTGTAAATGCGTGAAGTTTGCCTGATGCACAATGCTTATCAGGCCTGCGCGGCTCCTGCAATATATTGATTTTTATCGATATTTTCAGACGGATAACGTGTTCACGCCGTATCCGGTATAAATAAAGTGACACTTTGTCAGCAAACAGAAAAAGGCGCCGAAGCGCCTTTTTAATCAGAACAATTCCTGTGCCTCGCCATTATCGATAATGGTCGTTCCCACCTCGTGCACCGCCTGTTGTGTCGGCTGTGTACCTTCGATGAAATACTCTTCGCGGCTGTTGCCACCATTAGCTAACTGCCCGGTGCTGCGATCGATATTCACCGTCACAATACCCGGCGGCGGCGTCAGCGGCTGTTCCGGCACGCCTTCAAGAACGGCTTTCATATAAGCGTCCCATGCAGGCTGGGCACTCTTGGCACCGCCTTCGTAACCTGAGATCTGATCTTTAATCGCTCCGGAAGCCGTTGTATGACCGAGATTACGGCGGTGATCATCAAAGCCAATCCAAACCGATGTCACAACGCCCGGACCGTAACCCGAGAACCACGCATCTTTCGAACTGTTAGTGGTACCCGTTTTTCCGCCGATATCATGCCGTTGTAAATCACGACCTGCTCGCCAGCCGGTACCCTGCCAGCCTGGCTCACCAAAAATATTGGTGTTCAGGGCGCTCTTAATCAGGAATGCCAGCGGAGTGTTGATGACGTGCGGTGCGTACTCCTGCGCGCCAGTCTTCGCGACTAACGCCTGATTCGCCTGCTCCAGCTGCGGCATTGGTACAGAAACATTCTGCTGCTCGCGGGAGATAGCGACATCTTCAACATCGTTATTTTCCAGCACGTTCGATTTCTGCGTATCACCGTAAATCACCGGAATATCGCATTCCGGGCAGGCTACTTTCGGTTTCGCTTCGAAAATCACGCCGCCCTGATCGTTTTCAATTTTGCTGATAAACCACGGGTCCACCAGGAAGCCGCCGTTCGCCATTACCGCGTAGCCGCGCGCCACCTGCATTGGGGTGAAGGACGCTGAACCCAGCGCCAGCGATTCGGTGTGGACAATGTTTTGCGCCGGGAAGCCGAAGCGTTGCAGATATTCTGCAGCGTAGTCGACGCCCATCGCCCGCATTGCGCGTACCATCACCACGTTTTTCGACTGGCCCAGTCCCTGACGTAAGCGAATTGGACCGGCATACTGTGGTGGTGAGTTCTTCGGCTGCCAGTCAGAACCGGCACCTGCATCCCAGCGGGAAATTGGCACATCGTTCAACATACTTGCCAGCGTCAGACCTTTATCCATCGCCGCGGTGTAGAGGAACGGTTTGATGTTGGAACCTACCTGACGCAGTGCCTGGGTGGCGCGGTTAAACTTGCTCTGATTGAAATCAAAGCCACCGACCAGCGCCATAACGGCACCGTTTTGCGGATTGATCGACACCAGCGCCGAGTTCACTTCCGGCACTTGTGCCAGCCACCATGTATCGCCAACCTGACGAACCCAGATTTGCTGACCCGTTTGCAGAACATCGGTCACTTTACGCGGCGTCGGTCCCTGCTGAGTATCCGAACGGTAAGGACGCGCCCAGCGAACGCCTTCCATACTCAATGCGACGGTCGACCCGTCCGCCAGCATCGCCGTCGCTTCCTGAGGATTGGCGCTGGTGACTGCGGCAGGCAGCAGCGGACCATAGGTCGGCAGCGCCTTCAGCGTATCGGTAATCTTGTTGTTATCCCACGCCGATTCGCCCACTTTCCACAGCACATTTGCCGGGCCGCGATAGCCGTGGCGCATGTCGTAGTCCAGCACGTTATTACGTACTGCCTGCTGTGCGGCCTGCTGTACTTTGCGGGTGATGGTGGTGTAAATGCGATAACCGTCTTCATAGGCACTTTCGCCATAACGGTTATACATCTCCTGGCGCACCATTTCGCTCAGGTACGGCGCAGAGAAAGCAATCTCCGGCGCGTGATAGTTAGCGTTAATCGCCTCAGTGCGTGTCTGATCGAACTGTTGTTGGGTGATATACCCTTCATCCAGCATCCGCGACAGTACGACGTTACGCCGCGCGACGGCACGATCCATTGAGTAGAGCGGATTAAAGGTGGAAGGCGCTTTCGGCAGCCCGGCTATCACCGCCATTTCGTTCAGCGTCAGTTGGTCGACCGTTTTACCGAAATAGACTTGTGCCGCAGCACCGACACCATAGGCGCGGTAACCGAGGTAAATCTTGTTCAGATAAAGCTCGAGGATCTCGTCTTTCGTCAGCAACTGTTCAATGCGAATCGCGAGGAAGACTTCCTTAATCTTACGCATCAGCGTGCGTTCTGGACTGAGGAAGAAGTTTCTCGCCAGCTGCTGGGTAATGGTACTCGCCCCTTGTGACGCGTGGCCGGAGAACAGCGCCACACTTGCCGCACGGAAGATCCCCACCGGGTCAACGCCGTGATGCTCGTAGAAGCGGCTGTCTTCCGTCGCGATAAAGGCTTTCACCATCTCCGGCGGGATTTGATCCAACGTAACCGGAATACGACGTTTCTCACCGTATTGAGCAATCAGCTCGCCATCGGCGCTGTAAATCTGCATCGGAATTTGCAGGCGAACATCTTTTAATGTCGCCACATCCGGCAGTTGTGGCTCGATGTAGCGGTATAGGCCATAAATCGAGCCTGCTCCCAGCAGAATGCAACAGACTGCAAGGATCAAAAAATACTTTACGAACTTCACTGGAAATTTCCCATTTAGTTTCATTTGGGCAGTTTATAAACAAACGCGCGGTAGTATAAAGGCAAGCCAGACGCATTGATATACCCGTCAGAGTGACGGGTGATAAGGAGATCATCACAATGGCATTTAAGATCTGGCAAATTGGTTTGCATTTACAACAGCAAGAAGCGGTGGCGGTTGCGATCGTGCGGGGCGCAAAAGAATGCTTTTTGCAACGCTGGTGGCGGTTGCCGCTGGCGAACGACATAATCAAAGATGGGCGGATTGTCGATGCACAGCGGCTGGCTAAAACGTTGTTACCGTGGAGTCGCGAACTGCCGCAGCGTCATCACATTATGTTGGCGTTTCCCGCCAGTCGCACATTACAGCGGTCATTTCCGCGCCCGTCGATGTCCCTTGGTGAGCGGGAGCAAACGGCCTGGCTGTCCGGGACGATGGCCCGCGAGCTGGATATGGATCCGGACTCCCTGCGCTTCGATTACAGCGAAGACTCACTCAGTCCCGCCTATAACGTGACTGCCGCGCAAAGCAAAGAGCTGGCAACGCTGCTTACTTTGGCAGAAAGGTTGCGTGTTCATGTTAGTGCGATCACCCCGGATGCCAGTGCATTACAGCGATTCCTGCCTTTTTTACCTTCTCATCAGCAATGTCTGGCCTGGCGTGATAACGAACAGTGGCTGTGGGCGACGCGCTATAGCTGGGGGCGCAAACTGGCGGTGGGGATGACTAGCGCGAAGGAGCTGGCGGCAGCGTTATCCGTTGATCCCGAAAGCGTCGCGCTATGTGGCGAAGGCGGATTTGACCCGTGGGAGGCGGTTTCTGTTCGTCAGCCGCCGCTACCGCCGCCAGGTGGAGACTTTGCCATCGCGCTGGGGCTGGCGCTAGGGAAGGCGTACTGATGAACCCGCCAATTAATTTTTTGCCCTAGCGACAGCAACGCCGGACCGCTTTTCTTCGTTTCTGGTTGCTGATGTTCGTTGCGCCTCTGCTGCTGACCGTCGGGATAACGCTAATATTGCGTCTGACAAGCAACGCCGAAGCTCGCGTAGATGCCGTTTTGCTTCAGGCGGAACAACAACTCGCCCACAGCTTACAAATAACGAAACCACGTTTGCTGGAGCGCCAACAAATTCGTGAGCAGCGTTTGCAAAGGCAGCGCCAGCGACAATTTACCCGTGACTGGCAATCTGCGCTGGAAGCACTGGCGGCGCTTTTACCCGAGCACGCCTGGCTGACAACGATAAGCTGGCAGCAGGGAACGCTGGAGATCAAGGGGCTAACAACAAGCATTACCGCGTTAAACGCGCTGGAAACGTCACTCCGCCAGGATGCTTCTTTTCATCTCAATCAGCGGGGGGCCACGCAGCAGGATGCGCAGGGACGCTGGCAATTTGAGTATCAGTTAACAAGGAAGGTTAGCGATGGACATGCTCTTTGACTGGTGGTTCGCCACATCACCCCGCCTCCGCCAGCTTTGCTGGGCATTCTGGTTGATGATGTTAGTTACGCTCATTTTTCTGTCATCGACACACCAGGAAGAGAGCGACGCATTAATTCGACTACGGGCAAGTCATTACCAGCAGTGGACCGCACTGTATCGCCAGGTAAACACCACTCCCTTCAGCGAGGAAAAAACGCAGCCCTTTTCGCCACTGGATTTTCAGTTATCCGGCGCGCAACTGGTTTACTGGCATCCATCCGCGCAGGGAGGTGAGTTGGCGTTGAAAACGCTGTGGGAAGCAGTGCCGTCGGCATTTACACGGCTGGCAGAGCGCAACGTCAGCGTGAGCCGTTTTTCGTTAAGCGTGGAAGGTGATGACCTTTTGTTCACGCTACAACTGGAGACGCCGCATGAGGGTTAAACGCTGGTTGTTAGCAGGCATTGCATTGTGCCTTTTAACCGGTATGCGTGACCCTTTTAAACCGCCGGAAGATCTATGCCGGATTAGCGAACTTAGCCAGTGGCGCTATCAGGGGATGGTAGGGCGAGGCGAGCGCATCATCGGTGTAATAAAAGATGGGCAAAAAAAATGGCGACGGGTGCAGCAAAACGATGTGCTGGAAAACGGCTGGACGATCTTACAGCTAACGCCAGACGCACTAACGCTGGGAACCGGGACAAACTGCGAACCGCCACAATGGTTGTGGCAACGGCAAGGAGATACAAATGAAGCAATGGATAGCCGCACTACTGTTGATGCTGATACCCGGCGTACAGGCGGCAAAGCCGCAAAAAGTGACGCTGATGGTGGATGACGTTCCGGTAGCTCAGGTGTTGCAGGCGCTGGCTGAACAGGAGAAGTTGAACCTGGTGGTGTCGCCAGACGTCAGCGGTACGGTGTCGTTACATCTAACAGATGTTCCCTGGAAGCAAGTACTACAAACTGTAGTGAAAAGCGCCGGACTGATAACGCGTCAGGAGGGCAACATTCTCTCGGTGCATTCCGTTGCCTGGCAGAATGACAATATCGCCCGTCAGGAGGCGGAGCAGGCGCGGGCGCAGGCAAATCTGCCGCTGGAAAATCGCAGTATAACCCTGCAATACGCCGACGCGGGAGAACTGGCGAAAGCGGGGGAGAAGCTACTGAGTGCCAAAGGGAGTATGACCGTCGATAAACGCACCAATCGCCTTTTGCTGCGAGATAACAAAGCGGCGTTAAGCGCGCTTGAACAGTGGGTAGCGCAAATGGATCTGCCGGTCGGGCAGGTTGAGCTGTCGGCGCATATTGTCACCATTAATGAAAAAAGTTTGCGTGAGTTAGGCGTGAAATGGACGTTGGCTGATGCGCAACAAACTGGTGGCGTTGGGCAAGTCACCACGCTTGGCAGCGACCTCTCCGTAGCGACGGCGACAACGCATGTCGGTTTTAACATTGGACGCATCAACGGACGTTTACTGGATCTTGAGCTTTCCGCGCTCGAACAAAAACAGCAGCTGGATATTATCGCCAGCCCGCGTCTGCTGGCCTCACATCTTCAGCCTGCCAGCATTAAACAGGGGAGCGAAATTCCATATCAGGTTTCCAGCGGGGAAAGTGGCGCGACGTCGGTGGAATTTAAAGAGGCCGTCCTGGGGATGGAAGTTACGCCCACGGTGTTACAAAAAGGTCGCATCCGGCTGAAATTACACATCAGCCAGAACGTTCCGGGGCAGGTGCTACAGCAGGCCGATGGCGAAGTGCTGGCGATTGATAAGCAGGAGATCGAAACGCAGGTCGAGGTCAAAAGCGGAGAAACGTTGGCGCTGGGTGGCATTTTTACCCGTAAAAATAAATCGGGTCAGGATAGCGTACCGTTGCTTGGCGACATTCCCTGGTTCGGGCAATTATTTCGTCATGACGGAAAAGAAGATGAACGACGCGAGTTAGTGGTGTTTATCACGCCACGACTGGTTTCCAGTGAGTAAACAGCCGTAAAAGCGGTAATGTTTTTACGCTGAACGTGTTTCATCTATTTGACGCGCGCAGGTATTTAGCATACAAGGAGTACCGATTTGAGAGTTGGTGCTCTTCGCTGCCTGCGTTCCATGATGATGATTTATCATTCAGGCGGCATTTTGCTGTCTTTTTTACGCTAATCTTACCCGGTGATTTATCGCCAGAGCGGTGGTAGCAAGGCAGCGCGCTTGCAGCGACCAGATATGCAGAGGGATGGGTGATTTATTCAGTTGCCAAACCCGCTGGAGTATTGAGATAATTTTCAGTCTGACTCTCGCAATATCTTATGAGGTTTCAGTTCATGTCCTGCGGCGCTCTCTGAGCGAAGCGGGTTTATCATTAACGAATAGTCTTAGTAGTACCGAAAAAATGGCAGAGAAACGCAATATCTTTCTGGTTGGGCCTATGGGTGCCGGAAAAAGCACTATTGGGCGCCAGTTAGCTCAACAACTCAATATGGAATTTTACGATTCCGATCAAGAGATTGAGAAACGAACCGGAGCTGATGTGGGCTGGGTTTTCGATTTAGAAGGCGAAGAAGGCTTCCGCGATCGCGAAGAAAAGGTCATCAATGAGTTGACCGAGAAACAGGGTATTGTGCTGGCTACTGGCGGCGGCTCTGTGAAATCCCGCGAAACGCGTAACCGTCTTTCCGCTCGTGGCGTTGTCGTTTATCTTGAAACGACCATCGAAAAGCAACTTGCACGCACGCAGCGTGATAAAAAACGCCCGTTGCTGCACGTTGAAACACCGCCGCGTGAAGTTCTGGAAGCGTTGGCCAATGAACGCAATCCGCTGTATGAAGAGATTGCCGACGTGACCATTCGTACTGATGATCAAAGCGCTAAAGTGGTCGCAAACCAGATTATTCACATGCTGGAAAGCAACTAATTCTGGCTTTATATACACTCGTCTGCGGGTACAGTAATTAAGGTGGATGTCGCGTTATGGAGAGGATTGTCGTTACTCTCGGGGAACGTAGTTACCCAATTACCATCGCATCTGGTTTGTTTAATGAACCAGCTTCATTCTTACCGCTGAAATCGGGCGAGCAGGTCATGTTGGTTACCAACGAAACCCTGGCTCCTCTGTATCTCGATAAGGTCCGCGGCGTACTTGAACAGGCGGGTGTTAACGTCGATAGCGTTATCCTCCCTGACGGCGAGCAGTATAAAAGCCTGGCTGTACTCGATACCGTTTTTACGGCGTTGTTACAAAAGCCGCATGGTCGCGATACTACGCTGGTGGCGCTTGGCGGCGGCGTAGTGGGCGATCTGACCGGCTTTGCGGCGGCGAGTTATCAGCGCGGTGTACGTTTCATTCAAGTCCCGACGACGTTACTGTCGCAGGTCGATTCCTCCGTTGGCGGCAAAACTGCGGTTAACCATCCCCTCGGTAAAAACATGATTGGCGCGTTCTACCAGCCAGCTTCAGTGGTGGTGGATCTCGACTGTCTGAAAACGCTTCCCCCGCGTGAGTTAGCGTCGGGACTGGCAGAAGTCATCAAATACGGCATTATTCTTGACGGTGCGTTTTTTAACTGGCTGGAAGAGAATCTGGATGCGTTGTTGCGTCTGGACGGTCCGGCAATGGCGTACTGTATTCGCCGTTGTTGTGAACTGAAGGCAGAAGTTGTCGCCGCCGACGAGCGCGAAACCGGGTTACGTGCTTTACTGAATCTGGGACACACCTTTGGTCATGCCATTGAAGCTGAAATGGGGTATGGCAATTGGTTACACGGTGAAGCGGTTGCTGCGGGTATGGTGATGGCGGCGCGGACGTCGGAACGTCTCGGGCAGTTTAGTTCTGCCGAAACGCAGCGTATTATAACCCTGCTCACGCGGGCTGGGTTACCGGTCAATGGGCCGCGCGAAATGTCCGCGCAGGCGTATTTACCGCATATGCTGCGTGACAAGAAAGTCCTTGCGGGAGAGATGCGCTTAATTCTTCCGTTGGCAATTGGTAAGAGTGAAGTTCGCAGCGGCGTTTCGCACGAGCTTGTTCTTAACGCCATTGCCGATTGTCAATCAGCGTAACAACAAGAAAGGTCAGGCCGCTTATCAAGCGGTCTATTAGCTTCAGGTTAATTGCAACGTGGTAAGCATTAACCTTTTAGTGGGGTGTTAAATGGATGAATTCAAACCAGAAGACGAGCTGAAACCCGATCCCAGCGATCGTCGTACTGGTCGTTCTCGTCAATCTTCTGAACGTTCTGAGCGTACTGAACGTGGCGAACCGCAGATCAATTTTGATGATATTGAACTTGATGACACTGACGATCGCCGTCCGACTCGTGCGCAAAAAGAGCGCAATGAGGAACCGGAAATCGAAGAAGAAATTGACGAATCCGAAGATGAAACCGTGGATGAAGAGCGCGTAGAGCGTCGCCCGCGTAAGCGCAAAAAAGCAGCCAGTAAACCCGCTTCTCGTCAGTATATGATGATGGGCGTCGGCATTCTGGTTCTCCTGCTGTTGATCATCGGTATCGGTTCTGCGCTAAAAGCCCCCTCGACCTCTTCCAGCGATCAAACCGCGTCTGGCGAGAAGAGTATTGATCTTGCTGGCAATGCGACCGATCAGGCGAATGGCGTGCAGCCAGCGCCGGGAACCACGTCTGCGGAAAATACTCAGCAGGATGTTTCTCTGCCGCCGATCTCTTCTACGCCGACTCAAGGGCAAACCCCGGCGGCAACGGATGGTCAACAACGTGTTGAAGTGCAGGGTGACCTGAACAATGCGCTGACCCAGCCACAAAATCAGCAACAGTTGAATAATGTGGCGGTCAATTCCACGTTGCCGACTGAACCCGCGACGGTCGCGCCTGTTCGCAATGGCAATGCATCGCGTGACACGGCGAAAACGCAAACCGCTGAACGTCCGGCCACTACGCGTCCAGCTCGCCAGCAGGCGGTGATTGAACCGAAAAAACCGCAAGCAACCGTGAAAACGGAACCGAAGCCGGTAGCACAGACGCCGAAGCGTACTGAACCAGCTGCTCCTGTGGCGAGCACGAAGGCACCGGCTGCGACCTCTACGTCAGCACCAAAAGAGACCGCAACTACGGCTCCAGTACAGACGGCATCCCCGGCGCAAACCACGGCAACACCAGCCGCTGGAGGGAAGACCGCAGGTAATGTTGGTTCGTTGAAATCGGCACCGTCCAGCCATTACACTTTGCAGCTGAGCAGTTCCTCTAACTACGACAACCTGAACGGTTGGGCGAAGAAAGAGAATCTGAAAAACTACGTTGTCTATGAAACGACGCGTAATGGTCAGCCGTGGTATGTCCTGGTTTCTGGCGTGTACGCTTCGAAAGAAGAGGCGAAAAAAGCGGTATCTACATTGCCAGCAGATGTCCAGGCCAAAAACCCGTGGGCGAAACCGCTGCGTCAGGTACAGGCCGATCTGAAGTAATCAAGGTTATCTCCCGCAATGGTTTATCATCGCGGGAGTTGCCTGAAGCGCTGGATGCTGTCGGAGCTTTCTCCACAGCCGGAGAAGGTGTAATTAGTTAGTCAGCATGAAGAAAAATCGCGCTTTTTTGAAGTGGGCAGGGGGCAAGTATCCCCTGCTTGATGATATTAAACGGCATTTGCCCAAGGGCGAATGTCTGGTTGAGCCTTTTGTAGGTGCCGGGTCGGTGTTTCTCAACACCGACTTTTCTCGTTATATCCTTGCCGATATCAATAGCGACCTGATCAGTCTCTATAACATTGTGAAGATGCGTACTGATGAGTACGTACAGGCCGCACGCGAGCTGTTTGTTCCCGAAACAAATTGCGCCGAGGTTTACTATCAGTTCCGCGAAGAGTTCAACAAAAGCCAGGATCCGTTCCGTCGGGCGGTACTGTTTTTATATTTGAACCGCTACGGTTACAACGGCCTGTGTCGTTACAATCTGCGCGGTGAGTTTAACGTGCCGTTTGGCCGCTACAAAAAACCCTATTTCCCGGAAGCAGAGTTGTATCACTTCGCTGAAAAAGCGCAGAATGCCTTTTTCTATTGTGAGTCTTACGCCGATAGCATGGCGCGCGCAGATGATGCATCCGTCGTCTATTGCGATCCGCCTTATGCGCCGCTGTCTGCGACCGCCAACTTTACGGCGTATCACACAAACAGTTTTACGCTTGAACAACAAGCGCATCTGGCGGAGATCGCCGAAGGTCTGGTTGAGCGCCATATTCCAGTGCTGATCTCCAATCACGATACGATGTTAACGCGTGAGTGGTATCAGCGCGCAAAATTGCATGTCGTCAAAGTTCGACGCAGTATAAGCAGCAACGGCGGCACACGTAAAAAGGTGGACGAACTGCTGGCTTTGTACAAACCAGGAGTCGTTTCACCCGCGAAAAAATAATTCTCAAGGAGAAGCGGATGAAACAGTATTTGATTGCCCCCTCAATTCTGTCGGCTGATTTTGCCCGCCTGGGTGAAGATACCGCAAAAGCCCTGGCAGCTGGCGCTGATGTCGTGCATTTTGACGTCATGGATAACCACTATGTTCCCAATCTGACGATTGGGCCAATGGTGCTGAAATCTCTGCGTAATTATGGCATTACTGCCCCTATTGATGTGCATCTGATGGTGAAACCGGTCGATCGCATTGTGCCAGATTTCGCTGCCGCTGGTGCCAGCATCATAACCTTTCATCCAGAAGCCTCCGAGCATGTTGACCGCACGCTGCAACTGATTAAAGAAAATGGCTGTAAAGCGGGGCTGGTATTTAACCCGGCGACACCGCTGAGCTATCTGGATTACGTGATGGATAAGCTGGATGTGATCCTGCTGATGTCCGTCAACCCTGGTTTCGGCGGTCAGTCTTTCATTCCTCAAACACTGGATAAACTGCGCGAAGTACGTCGTCGTATCGACGAGTCTGGCTTCGACATTCGACTGGAAGTGGACGGCGGCGTGAAGGTGAACAACATTGGCGAAATCGCTGCGGCAGGTGCCGATATGTTCGTCGCTGGTTCGGCCATTTTCGATCAGCCAGACTACAAAAAGGTCATTGATGAAATGCGCAGTGAACTGGCAAAGGTAAGTCATGAATAAGTTTGAAGATATTCGCGGCGTCGCTTTTGATCTCGATGGTACGCTGGTGGACAGTGCTCCTGGTCTGGCTGCTGCGGTAGATATGGCGCTGTATGCGCTGGAGTTGCCCGTCGCAGGTGAAGAGCGTGTTATTACCTGGATTGGTAATGGCGCAGATGTTCTGATGGAGCGTGCATTGACCTGGGCGCGTCAGGAACGTGCGACTCTGCGTAAAACAATGGGTAAACCGCCCGTTGATGACGACATTCCGGCAGAAGAACAGGTACGTATTCTGCGGAAACTGTTCGATCGCTACTATGGCGAGGTTGCCGAAGAGGGGACGTTTTTGTTCCCGCACGTTGCCGATACGCTTGGCGCATTGCAGGCAAAAGGCCTGCCGCTAGGTCTGGTCACCAACAAACCGACGCCGTTCGTCGCGCCACTGCTCGAAGCCTTAGATATCGCAAAATACTTTAGCGTGGTCATTGGCGGCGATGATGTGCAAAACAAAAAACCGCATCCGGACCCACTGTTACTGGTGGCTGAGCGGATGGGCATTGCCCCACAACAGATGCTGTTTGTTGGCGACTCACGCAATGATATTCAGGCAGCAAAAGCAGCTGGTTGCCCTTCTGTTGGTTTAACCTATGGATATAACTACGGCGAGGCTATCGATCTTAGCCAGCCTGATGTAATTTATCAGTCTATCAATGACCTTCTGCCCGCACTAGGGCTTCCGCATAGCGAAAATCAGGAATCGAAAAATGACTAAGCCCATCGTTTTTAGTGGCGCACAGCCCTCAGGTGAATTGACCATTGGTAACTACATGGGTGCGCTGCGTCAGTGGGTAAACATGCAGGATGACTACCATTGCATTTACTGTATCGTTGACCAACATGCGATCACCGTGCGCCAGGATGCACAGAAGCTGCGTAAAGCAACACTGGATACGCTGGCGTTGTATCTGGCTTGTGGTATCGATCCTGAGAAAAGCACCATTTTTGTTCAGTCCCACGTGCCGGAACATGCGCAGTTAGGCTGGGCACTGAACTGCTATACCTACTTCGGCGAACTGAGCCGTATGACCCAGTTTAAAGACAAATCTGCGCGTTATGCCGAGAATATCAATGCTGGTCTGTTTGATTATCCGGTGCTGATGGCGGCGGATATTCTACTGTATCAAACCAACCTGGTGCCGGTGGGTGAAGACCAGAAACAGCACCTGGAACTGAGCCGCGATATCGCCCAGCGTTTCAACGCGCTGTATGGCGATATTTTTAAAGTGCCGGAACCGTTTATTCCGAAATCCGGCGCGCGCGTAATGTCGCTGCTGGAGCCGACCAAGAAGATGTCCAAGTCTGACGATAATCGCAATAACGTTATCGGCCTGCTGGAAGATCCGAAATCGGTCGTGAAGAAAATCAAACGCGCGGTCACTGACTCCGACGAGCCGCCGGTAGTTCGCTATGATGTGCAGAATAAAGCGGGCGTTTCCAACCTGCTGGATATCCTTTCTGCGGTAACTGGCCAGAGTATCCCGGAACTGGAAAAACAGTTCGAAGGCAAGATGTATGGTCATCTGAAAGGCGAAGTGGCTGATGCCGTTTCTGGTATGCTGACTGAATTGCAGGAACGTTATCACCGTTTCCGCAACGACGAAGCCTTCCTGCAACAGGTCATGAAAGACGGCGCAGAAAAAGCCAGTGCACACGCTTCCCGGACGCTGAAAGCGGTTTACGAAGCGATTGGTTTTGTGGCGAAGCCGTAATTTAACATTAATGCCAAAAACCGGGGAAACCCGGTTTTTTTATCCTCATTTGCAATAATCCGAAAAAATGTGAAGCGCCTCGCCGTTTCCACATCTCACAGTTGCCACTTATCTTCATTTTAATGAAGATATAAACATTCATTTTATTGAAAATATATTATGCGTCGAACGTTTATCAAAAAAGAAGGCGTCGCCATCACGACACTGGCCCGTTATTTGTTGGGTGAAAAATGCGGTAATCGACTGAAAACCATAGATGAACTGGCAACTGAATGCCATTCATCCGTTGGCCTGACGCAGGCCGCGTTGAAAACGCTGGAATCAAGCGGTGCGATACGAATTGAACGCCGCGGGCGCAATGGCAGTTATCTGGTGGAAATGGATAACAAAGCACTGCTGAGTCATGTGGATATCAACAACGTTGTGTGTGCCATGCCCTTGCCCTATACCCGCTTGTACGAAGGTTTAGCGAGTGGACTGAAAGCTCAGTTTGATGGCATTCCTTTTTATTATGCGCACATGCGCGGTGCGGATATTCGCGTGGAGTGTTTGCTTAACGGTGTCTATGACATGGCGGTGGTTTCCCGACTGGCGGCAGAAAGTTATCTCACGCAAAAAGGCTTATGCCTCGCGCTGGAGTTGGGGCCGCATACCTACGTTGGCGAGCACCAGTTGATTTGCCGTAAAGGCGAGTCCGCAAACGTGAAACGCGTGGGGCTGGATAACCGTTCGGCGGATCAGAAAATCATGACCGATGTCTTTTTTGGCAGTAGCGATGTAGAACGTGTCGATCTCTCTTATCACGAGAGTTTACAACGCATTGTTAAAGGCGATGTCGATGCGGTGATCTGGAACGTGGTAGCGGAGAGCGAACTGGCCATGCTGGGATTAGAAGCGATGCCACTGACGAACGATCTGCGATTTTTACAGGCTACTGAAGCCGTGATACTAACGCGTGCCGATGATTACCCAATGCAACAACTGCTGCGTGCAGTGGTTGATAAACAGGCCCTGCTTGCCCATCAACAACGAGTGGTGAGTGGGGAACAGGAACCCAGTTATTAAATGAAAGGCATCTGAAATGGAAACCAGACTCAACCTGCTTTGCGAGGCAGGCGTTATTGATAAGGACATCTGCAAAGGCATGATGCAGGTCGTCAAGGTACTGGAAACCGAATGCCATTTGCCAGTGCGCAGCGAGCAAGGAATGATGGCGATGACACATATGGCGAGCGCACTGATGCGCAGTCGCCGTGGTGAAGAAATAGAGCCGCTGGATAACGAATTGCTGGCAGAGCTGGCGCAATCCAGCCACTGGTCAGCCATTTTACAATTGCATCAGGTGTTGTTGAAGGAATTCGCACTGGAAGTTAACCCGTGTGAAGAAGGCTATTTGCTGGCCAACCTTTATGGATTATGGATGGCTGCTAACGAAGAGGTTTGAGGCTCCCGACAAATCCACGTCGCACAACCTAAATATTCAAAAAAATGAATATTTAATTCAAGGAACAGAAACGAGGCAACAAGATGTTTGTAGAAGCATTGAAACGCCAGAACCCGGCACTGATTTCCGCCGCACTAAGATTGTGGCAACAGGGCAAGATCGCCCCGGACAGTTGGGTAATCGACGTGGATCAGATACTGGAAAACGGTAAGCGGCTGATTGAGACGGCGCGGCTTTACGGCATTGAACTGTATCTGATGACCAAGCAGTTTGGTCGTAATCCGTGGCTGGCGGAAAAACTACTGGCATTGGGCTACAGCGGCATTGTGGCGGTGGATTACAAAGAGGCGCGAGTCATGCGCCGCGCCGGTTTGCCGGTGGCGCATCAGGGGCATCTGGTACAAATCCCTTGTCATCAGGTTTCTGACGCCGTTGAACAGGGCACCGACGTCATCACCGTGTTTACACTCGACAAAGCGCGGGAAGTTTCTGCCGCAGCGGTGACGGCCGGGCGGGTCCAGCCTGTGCTGCTCAAAGTTTATAGCGACGATGATTTTCTTTATCCGGGGCAGGAGAGCGGTTTTGCACAGCATTCGCTGCATGAGGTGGTTGCTGAAATCCAGAAACTACCGGGGTTACATTTAGCCGGATTAACCCATTTCCCTTGCCTGCTATGGGATGAGGCTGCCGGGAAAGTTTTGCCAACACCGAACCTCCAGACGCTGGTCAATGCTCGTAACCAACTTCTGAAGTCTGGAGTTGTACTTGAGCAATTAAACGCGCCTTCAGCGACCAGCTGCACTTCGCTGCCATTACTGGCGGAATACGGTGTGACTCATGCCGAACCCGGCCATGCACTGACGGGGACGATTCCGGCAAACCAGCAGGGCGACCAACCCGAACGTATCGCCATGCTTTGGCTGAGCGAAATTTCCCATCACTTCCGTGGCGACAGCTACTGCTACGGCGGCGGTTATTACCGTCGTGGTCACGCGCAACATGCGCTGGTGTTTACGCCAGAAAATCAAAAGATTACTGAAACCAATATCAAAACTGTGGATGACAGCAGTATCGACTACACCCTGCCGCTGGCAGGCGAGTATCCGGTGAGCAGTGCAGTGGTGCTCTGTTTTCGCACGCAGATTTTTGTCACCCGTAGCGATGTGGTGCTGGTGTCCGGTATTCACCGTGGCGAACCGGAAATCGTTGGTCGTTATGACAGTCTTGGAAGCTCTCTGGAGGCGTAATGGCGCGATTTGTGGTGTTAGTGATTGATAGCTTTGGCGTAGGCGCAATGAAAGATGTCACGTTGGTGCGCCCACAGGATGCCGGGGCGAATACCTGTGGTCACATCCTGAGCCAACTGCCGCATTTGCAGCTACCAACGCTGGAGAAGCTGGGGCTAATCAACGCATTAGGTTATGCGCCAGGCGATATGCAGCCGTCAGACTCCGCAACCTGGGGTGTGGCAGAGCTGCAACATGAAGGTGGCGATACCTTTATGGGGCATCAGGAAATTTTAGGCACGCGCCCGTTACCGCCGCTGCGGATGCCCTTTCGCGATGTGATTGACCGTGTTGAACAGGCATTAGTCACCGCTGGCTGGCGGGTTGAGCGCCGTGGCGAAGAGTTGCAATTTCTGTGGGTTAATCAGTCGGTTGCCATTGGCGATAACCTCGAGGCGGATTTAGGCCAGGTCTATAACATCACCGCCAATCTCTCTGCGATCTCTTTTGACGACGCAATCAAAATTGGTCGTATCGTGCGTGAGCAGGTACAGGCCGGTCGGGTCATTACATTTGGCGGCCTGTTAACTGACAGTCAGCGCATTCTCGATGCCGCAGAAAGCAAAGAAGGGCGCTTTATTGGCATCAATGCGCCGCGTTCTGGCGCTTATGACAATGGCTTCTAGGTCGTACATATGGGCTACGGCGTCGATGAAAAAGTGCAGGTGCCGCACCAACTGCATCAAGTGGGCGTGCCCACGGTGCTGGTGGGTAAGGTGGCAGATATTGTCAGCAATCCTTATGGCGTGAGCTGGCAAAACCTGGTGGATAGCCAGCGGATTATGGATGTCACCCTCGACGAATTTAACACGCATCCGACGGCGTTTATTTGCACCAATATCCAGGAAACCGACCTCGCTGGTCACGCAGAAGACGTCGCACGTTATGCTGAACGTTTGCAGGTCGTTGACCGTAACCTTGTCCGGCTTGTTGAGGCGATGCAGCCAGATGATTGCCTGGTCGTGATGGCGGATCACGGTAACGATCCGACCATTGGTCACAGCCACCATACCCGTGAAGTAGTGCCAGTGCTGGTTTATCAGCAAGGGCTGGTCCACACGCAACTCGGTGTGCGCACCACGCTTTCTGATGTGGGGGCTACCGTGTGTGAATTTTTCCGTGCGCCACCGCCACAAAATGGTCGCTCTTTTCTTTCCTCCCTCCGGTTTGCAGGAGACACCCTATGAGTTTTGATCCGACGGGCTTCACCCTCGCCCATGAGCATCTGCATATTGATCTCTCCGGCTTTAAAAACAACGTGGACTGCCGCCTTGATCAGTATGCGTTCATTTGCCAGGAGATGAACGACCTGATGGCACAGGGTGTGCGTAATGTGATTGAGATGACCAACCGTTACATGGGGCGCAATGCACAATTTATGCTCGATGTAATGCACGAGACGGGGATCAACGTGGTGGCCTGCACCGGTTATTACCAGGACGCGTTTTTCCCGCAACATGTGGCGACCCGCAGCGTGCAGGAACTGGCGCAGGAGATGGTCGATGAAATTGAACAGGGTATCGATGGCACGGAGCTGAAAGCCGGGATCATCGCGGAGATTGGCTCCAGCGAAGGAAAGATTACGCCGCTGGAAGAGAAAGTTTTTATTGCCGCCGCGCTGGCACATAACCAGACCGGACGCTCGATCTCCACGCATACGTCGTTCAGCACGATGGGGCTGGAGCAATTGGCTCTGTTGCAAGCCCACGGAGTTGATCTTTCGCGCGTCACCGTTGGTCACTGCGATCTGAAAGACAACCTCGACAACATTTTGAAGATGATCGATCTCGGCGCGTATGTGCAGTTCGACACCATCGGCAAGAACAGTTACTACCCGGACGAAAAGCGCATTGCGATGCTCCACGCGCTACGTGACCGTGGGTTGCTGAACCGCGTCATGCTGTCGATGGATATTACGCGCCGCTCTCATTTAAAAGCCAACGGTGGTTATGGCTATGACTATTTATTAACCACCTTTATTCCGCAATTGCGCCAGTCAGGATTCAGTCAGGCCGATGTGGATGTGATGTTACGTGAAACTCCCTCTCAATTTTTCCAATAAGGACAGACTCATGAAAAAGATTGGTGTTGCAGGCTTACAGCGTGAGCAGATTAAAAAAACCATTGAAGCGACGGCTCCTGGCTGTTTTGAAGTTTTCATTCATAACGACATGGAAGCGGCGATGAAGGTGAAATCCGGGCAACTGGATTACTACATCGGCGCGTGTAATACCGGGGCGGGCGCGGCATTGTCGATTGCCATCGCGGTGATTGGCTATAACAAAAGTTGCACTATTGCCAAGCCGGGCATTAAAGCGAAAGACGAGCATATCGCCAAAATGATCGCCGAAGGGAAAGTGGCGTTTGGGCTTTCCGTTGAGCATGTCGAACACGCGATTCCGATGCTGATTAACCATCTGAAATAAAAGGCACGACTATGGATCTGTATATTCAGATTATCGTGGTGGCGTGCCTGACGGGTATGACATCGCTTCTGGCGCATCGCTCGGCAGCCGTTTTTCATGACGGTATCCGCCCGATCCTGCCGCAACTGATTGAAGGCTATATGAACCGTCGTGAGGCGGGGAGTATCGCTTTTGGTCTGAGCATTGGTTTTGTGGCCTCGGTGGGGATCTCTTTTACCCTGAAAACCGGGTTGCTCAACGCATGGTTACTCTTTCTTCCTACCGATATCCTCGGTGTCCTGGCGATAAACAGCCTGATGGCGTTTGGCCTTGGTGCACTCTGGGGCGTACTGATCCTCACCTGCCTGCTGCCGGTAAACCAGCTGCTGACCGCGCTACCGGTGGATGTATTAGGTAGTCTGGGGGAATTAAGCTCGCCAGTGGTTTCAGCTTTTGCACTGTTCCCGTTGGTGGCGATTTTCTACCAGTTTGGCTGGAAGCAAAGTCTGATCGCCGCCGTGGTAGTGTTGATGACCCGTGTGGTGGTAGTGCGCTATTTCCCGCATCTCAATCCGGAATCCATCGAAATCTTTATTGGCATGGTGATGCTGCTGGGGATCGCGATAACTCACGACCTGCGTCATCGTGATGAAAATGACATCGATGCCAGCGGTATGTCGGTGTTTGAAGAACGTACGTCGAGGATTATCAAAAATTTACCCTATATCGCCATCGTAGGGGCGCTGATTGCCGCCGTTGCCAGCATGAAGATTTTTGCTGGTAGTGAAGTGTCGATCTTCACCCTGGAGAAAGCATATTCCGCAGGTGTAACGCCGGAACAATCACAAACGCTGATCAACCAGGCGGCGCTGGCGGAATTTATGCGCGGGCTGGGTTTTGTGCCGTTGATTGCCACCACCGCGTTAGCAACAGGTGTGTATGCAGTTGCGGGCTTTACCTTTGTTTATGCGGTGGGCTATCTCTCGCCGAATCCGATGATTGCAGCGGTATTAGGCGCAGTGGTTATTTCGGCGGAAGTCCTGTTACTTCGTTCGATCGGCAAATGGCTGGGACGCTATCCATCGGTACGTAACGCGTCGGATAACATCCGTAACGCCATGAATATGCTGATGGAAGTGGCGTTGCTGGTCGGTTCGATTTTCGCAGCAATTAAAATGGCGGGCTATACCGGATTCTCCATCGCGGTTGCCATTTACTTCCTCAACGAATCCCTGGGCCGTCCGGTACAGAAAATGGCGGCACCGGTCGTAGCAGTAATGATCACTGGCATCCTGCTGAATGTTCTTTACTGGCTTGGTCTGTTCGTTCCGGCTTAAAGAAGGCACCTATGAAGACGTTTCCTTTGCAAAGCCTGACGCTTATTGAAGCGCAGCAAAAGCAGTTTGCGTTGGTGGATACGATTTGCCGCCATTTTCCCGGCGCGGAGTTTCTTACCCGCGGGGATTTAGGCTTAACGCCGGGCCTGAATCAACCGCGCATTACTCAGCGTGTGGAGCAGGTGCTGGCTGATGCGTTTCATGCGCCAGCGGCGGCGCTGGTGCAGGGCGCGGGTACTGGAGCAATTCGCGTCGGGCTGGCAGCTTTGCTCAAATCGGGGCAGCGTCTTCTGGTGCATGACGCGCCTGTTTACCCGACGACTCAGGTCATTATTGAACAGATGGGGCTGACGCTTATTACTGCTGATTTTAATGACCTGTCGGCACTGAAGCAGGTCGTCGACGAGCAACAACCAGATGCCGCGCTGGTGCAGCATACGCGCCAGCAGCCGCAGGACAGCTATGTACTGGCAGATGTGCTGGCAACGCTGCGCGCAGCAGGTGTTCCAGCCTTAACCGATGACAACTATGCGGTGATGAAGGTGGCGCGCATTGGCTGTGAATGCGGGGCGAATGTCTCGACATTTTCCTGCTTCAAGCTGTTTGGGCCAGAGGGTGTTGGCGCGGTGGTAGGCGATGCTGATGTTATTAACCGGATCCGCGCCACGCTCTATTCCGGCGGCAGTCAGATCCAGGGAGCACAGGCGCTGGAAGTATTGCGTGGTCTGGTGTTTGCGCCAGTGATGCACGCGGTGCAGGCGGGGGTATCTGAACGGTTGCTGGCCTTGCTCAACGGTGGCGCGGTGGCGGAAGTTAAAAGCGCCGTTATTGCTAATGCGCAGTCGAAGGTGTTGATTGTCGAGTTTCATCAGCCGATTGCCGCCAGAGTGCTGGAAGAGGCGCAAAAGCGCGGTGCCTTGCCTTACCCGGTGGGTGCAGAGTCGAAATATGAAATCCCGCCGCTCTTTTATCGACTTTCCGGAACGTTTCGTCAGGCGAATCCGCAATTAGAACATTGTGCAATTCGCATTAACCCGAATCGCAGCGGTGATGAGACGGTATTGCGGATTTTGCGCGAGAGTATTGCCAGCATTTAATTCTGGGAACGATGTTTTCGCAGAGTATGGAGAAAAATACGCCCTCGGAAAATTCAGAGGGCGTTAGCTCATTAAACCGGCGTTAGCCGATTTCTGTCAGAGACTTACTGTGCAGTAGGACCGCAACCGCCAATGATTTTAGAAATAGAAATTGCCGGGTGCAGCAGGTAGTCGTAAGAGCAGTTCTTATCACGGTTTTCAATATGACCAGTACATGCAGTTAACGTAGCCAGTACTGCACCTACCAGTGCAACTTTAATAAATTTGTTCATTTACATTCCCTATGTATTATATATTGATTAATATTCATTGATTATATGAATATAAGCGGACTGCTCATAAAGAACGATACAGGAATATTTAATTGGCGTCAGTGAGTGAATGACTTAATTTTGTAAGTCGCTGTAACGGTGAATATAATCCATTAGCAAATGATATTTATTAAGAGGGTATGCTTTATTTGCTGAATATATAAAAAGAGTGATAAAGAGGGCCAGAATTATCTGGCCCGGGTAAAATTAATGGTTAGAGAACCAGTTCAATTTATCGCGCAGGCCAACGACCCGACCAATAATAATTAATGAGGGACTGTTCATTTGCTGCGCCAGCTCGCCCAGTTGCGTGAGCGTACCGTCAATCACGCGTTGCGTTACCGCCGTACCGTTTTCGACAATCGCCACCGGCATTTCGCAAGGCATTCCGTGTTCAATCAGTTTTTGCTGAATGGTCGCGGCCTGATTAAGCCCCATATAGAACACCAGCGTCTGTTTTTCGGCTGCCAGGTTTTCCCAGTCCAGCTCGCCACCGGTTTTTAAGTGTCCGGTAATTAAGCGTACGCTCTGAGCATAATCGCGATGCGTGAGCGGAATGCCCGAATAGGCAGAGCAACCAGAAGCTGCGGTAATACCTGGAACCACCGAGAACGGAATGCCTGCATTGCACAGTGTTTCCAGCTCTTCGCCACCACGGCCAAAAATAAACGGATCGCCGCCTTTCAGCCGCACCACGCGTTTGCCTTTTTGCGCTTCCCGCAGCAGGATCTGGTTAATCTCTTCCTGCGGTACGCAGTGATACCCCGCGCGTTTACCGACGAAGACACGATCCGCATCGCGGCGTACCAGATTCATAATATCGTCAGAAACCAGACGGTCGTAGACCACCACATCTGCCTGCTGAATTTGTTGCAGTCCTTTTAGTGTCAGCAGACCGGCATCGCCCGGACCTGCGCCAACCAGCACCACTTCACCGCGATGATCGAGCGGTTCATTGATTAACTGTTCGGTCGTTTCGGTAATGGCTTTCTGATCGTTGTTCGCCAGCGACTGCGCCAGGCGATCATTAACGAACAGTTTTTCCCAGAAACGGCGACGTTCACCCATCGTGGCGAACTGTTGTTTGACCCGACCGCGTAACTGCCCTGCATATTTTGCCACCTGGCCGAGATGCAGCGGCAGCAGTGATTCAAGTTTTTCGCGTAACAGTCGCGCCAGGACCGGAGAGGTACCGCCAGAGGAGACCGCGACCATGAGCGGTGAGCGGTCGATAATCGACGGCATAATAAAGCTGGCGGCTTTCGGCGCATCGACCACGTTACAGAAGATACGACGAGATTCGGCGGCTTCGCTGACGCGCTGATTAAGCGCGTCATCATCCGTCGCCGCAATTGCCAGCCAGCAGGTGTCGAGAAGGCTTTCATCAAATGGCCCTTCGACGAGGGTTAACATGCCTGCATCTGCCCATGCGGTGAACTGTGGAATAAACGCTAATGCATTCACCGTTAAGCGAGCACCTGCGTCTAACAGCAACCTTGCTTTGCGTTCCGCGACATCACCACCGCCGACAATCAAACAGTCGCGGTCGCGTAATTGGCAAAATATAGGCAAATGATCCACGTAAAAACCCCTTAATAATTAACCGGCAGCCGTTTCAGTTTGATTAAATTTGTCCGCAACCGGACGATTAGCTTTCGGCGTAGCATACCAATAACCCAATCCCATGAATACGGCACCCGATAAAGTATTACCCAGCGTCACCCACAGCAGGTTATGACCAATACCCGCCAGCGTGTAGGCTTCGCTGTGGTTGCCGAACCATGAGAGCGCGAACAGCGTCATGTTAGCGATGGAGTGCTCGTAACCGGACGCAATAAACGCCAGCAGACACCACCAGATTGCGATAAATTTCGCCGCGCCTTCAGTACGCAGTGCCATCCAGATTGCCAGACAAACCAGCCAGTTACACAATGCGCCTTTGAAGAACAGTACCATTGCCGGTGCAGTGGTCTTTGCCAGCGCGACGGAGTGAACAATACTGGTATCTACTGGCAAAAGGCTACCACCGCCCCAGCTATAAAGCATGGCAACAAAGACGGAACCGACCAGGTTACCCAGCCAGGTTTGCGGCAGGATTGCCCACATTTGCCCGTGGCTAATGGTGCCCGCTTTCACCCCAAAGGTGAGGAACATGGTGTGTCCAGTGAACAGTTCAGAACCGGCGATAATCACCAGCGTTAAGGCGATACCAAAGGTCGCGCCCATCACCAGAGGACGAACAGATGGATCGAGCAGGTTACCGAGCGTGAAAATCAGGATGATCCCCAGCCCCACATACGCGCCCGCCATCGCGGAGCTTACCCAGAAGCCGAGCGGGTTATTTGCCGACAGGCGTGCAATGCGCGCAGCGTTAGCCGCACACTTATTAATAGTGTCTGTAAACATTTGATTATCCTTTAAAAAATAAAAACAAAAAATAAAACAAAAAGTTTAAAAAATGTCCTGCAATATACTTAAGGTCATTACAGGACAATGCAAAAAGGGGAGGCATTGCGCCTCCCGTTAAAACAATTAACCGCGTAGCTGTACCACGCCGTCTTTCACTCGTGCCTCGTAATGCTTGACGGAAAACTGTTCATCTTCCATGCATAAACCGTCGCTTAAGCGAAAACGCTGTTTTTTCAGCGGACTGGCGACCCACAGCTCGCCCTGGTGTTCCGCAATCAGCCCGCGTGACAGCACGCTGGATTCGAAGAACGGATCGATGTTGCTGATCGCAAACACCTGGTCGCTGTGATACGGGCGGAAAATCGCTACCTGCTCGTCACCTAACAGCGCGCAGACGCCGGTTTCAGGCAGGATGTCATCAATTTTGCAGATGTCTTTCCACTGGCTCATGCGTTGTCCTCCACCAGAGTTACCGGGATACGTTCATACGGCGTTGCCGGACGGTGCTGTTCGCGCTCTGGCACCATCTGCACGTTCGGGTCACGCTTATCGCTGTTGATGAAGTGTTTGAAGCGAGTCTGCGCAGACGGCGTATTGACCGTTTCAGTCCACTCACACACTACCGCTTCACGCAGGCGCGCCATCTCTTCTTCCAGATGTGCGTTCAGCCCCAGCTTGTCGTCAATGATCACCGCTTTCAGGTAATCAATGCCGCCTTCGAGGTTTTCTAACCACGGTGCGGTACGCGTCAGTTTGTCGGCAGTACGGATGTAGAACATCATGAAGCGGTCAAGATATTTGATCAGCGTTTCGCGATCGATATCCGCTGCCAGCAGATCCGCATGACGCGGTTTCATGCCGCCGTTACCGCACACATACAGGTTCCAGCCTTTTTCAGTGGCGATAATACCCACATCTTTACCCTGAGCTTCTGAACATTCACGGGTACAGCCGGAGACACCGAACTTCATTTTGTGCGGCGTACGGATGCCTTTGTAGCGGTTTTCCAGTTCCACGCCGAGGCCGACGCTGTCGCCAACGCCGTAGCGGCACCAGGTGCTACCCACGCAGGTTTTCGCCATACGCAGTGCTTTCGCATACGCATGACCGGTTTCGAAACCTGCTTCAATCAGCTGACGCCAGATCTCCGGCAGATCGTCTTTCTGTGCGCCAAACATCGCCAGACGCTGGGAGCCGGTGATTTTGGTGTAGAGATTAAATTCACGCGCGATACGACCCACTGCCATCAGCCCTTCTGGGGTGATTTCACCACCCGGAGAACGCGGGATCACCGAGTAGGTGCCGTCTTTCTGGATGTTCGCGAGGAAGTTGTCGTTAGAATCCTGCAGCGGAGTATGTTCCGGCTTCAGAATGTATTCGTTCCAGCAGGAGGCCAGCAGCGAACCGACGGTCGGTTTACAAACCTCACAACCGTAGCCTTTACCGTGTTTCGCCAGCAGTTCTTCGAAGGTTTTAATGCCTTCAACGCGGATCAAATGGAACAGTTCCTGACGCGAATAAGCAAAGTGTTCGCACAGGTTATTGTTAACTTCGATACCCTGTTTTGCCAGTTCCGCGTTCAGTACCTGAGTGACCAGCGGGATACAGCCACCGCAGCCAGTACCCGCTTTGGTTTCGGCTTTCAGCGCCGCAACGGTGTGGCAGCCTTTGTTGATGGCAGCAATCAGATCGCCTTTGGTGACGTCGAAGCAGGAGCAGATTTGCGCGCTGTCCGGCAGTTTATCAACACCGATAGACGGCTTGCCGCTACCTGAGTGCGCCGGCAGGATCAGGGAATCCGGGTTTTCCGGCAGTTCGATTGCATTCAGCACCAGTTGCAGCAGGTTACCGTAGTCGCTGGTATCACCCACCAGTACTGCACCGAGCAGGGTTTTGTTGTCTTCGCTGACAATCAGGCGTTTGTAGATCTCTTTACTTTCGTCGAGGTAAACGTAGCTACGTGCGCCAGGCGTGCGACCGTGAGCATCACCAATACCGCCTACGTCTACGCCCAGCAGTTTCAGCTTGGCGCTAAGGTCAGCACCTTCAAAGGCGTTTTCGCTACCGAGAATATGGTCAACGGCGACCTGCGCCATTTTGTAGCCAGGTGCTACCAGACCAAATACACGGTTGTTCCAGCTTGCGCATTCACCGATGGCGTAGATATCTGGATCGGAAGTCTGGCAGGAATCATTTATGACGATACCCCCACGCGGAGCAACGTCCAGACCACACTGGGTTGCCAGCTTATCGCGCGGACGGATACCGGTAGAGAAGACGATAAAGTCGACTTCCAGTTCGCTGCCGTCGGCAAAACGCATGGTTTTACGCGCTTCGACACCTTCCTGCACAATCTCAAGAGTGTTTTTGCTGGTGTGAACGCGTACACCCATGCTTTCGATTTTGCGACGCAATTGCTCGCCGCCCATCTGATCAAGCTGTTCCGCCATCAGCATAGGGGCAAATTCGATAACGTGGGTTTCAATGCCTAAGTTTTTCAGCGCGCCAGCGGCTTCCAGACCTAACAGGCCGCCGCCAACAACGGCACCGCGCTTACTGCGACGGGCGCAGGATTCAATGGCGTTGAGGTCTTCAATGGTGCGATAGACAAAGCAGTCCTGAGTATCAGAACCTTTGATTGGCGGGATCCACGGATAGGAACCGGTCGCCATGATCAGCTTGTCATAAAAAACGGTACGTCCGGCGCTGGAGTGAATCACCTTCTCCTGACGGTTGATGGTGATAGCGCGTTCGCCGACCAGAACTTTGATACCGTGTTTCTCGTAGAAGCCTTCGCGCACCAGCGACAGCTCTTCGGCGGTGTGGTGAGAGAAGTAAGACGAGAGGTGTACGCGGTCATAAGCGATGCGCGGTTCTTCACAGAAAACGGTAATATCAAAGTTGGCCGCATCAGATTTATCAAGAAGATCTTCGATAAAGCGATGGCCGACCATACCGTTACCGATAATTGCGAGTCTGACTTTGCTCATTTTTGCCTCGATTTCTTTTCTATTACCGCTTACCTTAACGATTCAGCAACCCCGCTTATTGATGTAAATCAAATTCACCTTTATATACTCCTTAAGGGGTATATTGCTGATTTGTATAAATTTTCTTAAGTCACGGAATTGTCTGACATTTCATTCGTGTGCAAAAAATAGACAAAATGAAAGGGTTTATAGAAATAGACGTACGTAGCGGGGTAAGTGAGGAAAAGGCCGGACGACGATAGCGCCGCCCGGCATGAGCAATTAATGAGAGGTCAGGGTGTTATGCTGACGGTGACGGCTGACGAAACCTAACAGGAAGCACATCACAAAGACGACAGCGTACAGACCGTTTGCCGTCAGCAGCGCCGCCTTTGGACCGCTATGTTCAACAATCGGGCCGGTAACGACAAAGGTCAGCATGGTACCGATGGTCCCGCAGGTCAGGACAAAGTTAACCAGTTTTGGTGACGGTACTTTGGTTTGCTGTGAACCCAGGGTGATGATGGTGGTATAGATCGCGCTGGAGAAGAAGCCCAGGGCGAGAATTGACCACGCCATATGTGCCGGTGTTCCGGTGTTAAAGACGTACATCAGAATCGCAGCCAGACCGGCCAGTACGGTCAGAATACGTTGCAAATCAAAGAAGCGAAGAATAAAGCTGAACGCCCACATGCCGACCATATATGACATCCAGAAGTTACTCACCAGCGTACCTGCGTCGTTCAGGCTCATGCCCAGGCCTTTGGCATACTCTGGTACCCAGGAGATAAAACCTAACTGACCGAGGATGTAGCACAGCGCTGCAATTGAGAGAAACAGTACGCCGATGCCCCATTTTTCTTTCGCTACTGGAGCATCCGTTTTTGGCGCATGTTTGCCCAGTGCCGGAAACTCACAGCCGAAGGTCAGAATAAAAATAGCGACGTAAACCAGCCCGATGCAGGCATAAACCCAGTACCACTCAATGCTGCGCGCCAGCAGAAACGCGGCGATCATTGGGAAAATCATCCCTGCCATACTGAAGAAGGAGTCGGTAAATAACAGGCGAGAACCGCGCTGACGCCCTTCATACATTTGTGTTATCAGGAATGTACCAATCGACATGGTGATGCCGCTGACCACCCCGAGAATGAACATCGCTGCCGAGAAAAGCGCCAGGCTATGGCTGAACATCAAACCGGCAACCGCCAGCACCATCAGGAGAAAGCCAAAACGTAACTGCGTTTTCAACGGGACGATTTCCATCAGCCAGGCATTGAGGAAGATAGAGATTAAAATGCCAGCATTGAGGAAGGTGAAGGTGTTACTCATACTGGAAACAGGCAGATTGAAATAATCGGCGATATTTCCCATCACCATCCCGGTGACAATAACCAACGCACCCGTCAGTGCGTAGGAGAGAAAGCTAATCCATGTGAGCTTGATGCGATTGCTGTTAGTCATGATTGGCCTGCGTTCAAAAATAAAATGGCATAGCGGGATATGCCGCGAGCGGGCGATTTTAGGTGATTTTGTGATCTGTTTAAATGTTTTATTGCAATCGGTTGCTAAATTGCATTTTAAGGGTGATTTTGATCACGGAATAAAAAGTGATCGTCAGGTTACATATATTTCAGATACGTAAAATTAGGTAAAGGGATGGCCTTGTTCTTGAAGGCTATTTAGAATCTCTTCACTTGCTTTTTTTCTGCTCTGTTTGTTAAGGAAATCTCATGTTCAAATCGACCCTGGCGGCGATGGCTGCTGTTTTCGCTCTTTCTGCTCTTTCTCCCGCAGCAATGGCAGCGAAAGGGGACCCGCACGTATTGTTGACAACCTCAGCTGGTAACATCGAACTGGAGCTGGATAAACAAAAAGCGCCAGTATCTGTGCAAAACTTTGTCGATTATGTGAACAGCGGTTTTTATAACAACACCACCTTTCACCGCGTCATTCCTGGCTTTATGATTCAGGGCGGCGGTTTCACCGAGCAGATGCAGCAGAAAAAACCAAACCCGCCAATCAAAAATGAAGCCGATAACGGCCTGCGCAACACGCGTGGCACCATCGCGATGGCGCGTACCGCTGACAAAGACAGCGCCACCAGCCAGTTCTTTATCAACGTTGCCGATAACGCCTTCCTCGACCACGGTCAGCGTGATTTCGGTTACGCGGTATTTGGTAAAGTGGTGAAAGGCATGGACGTTGCCGATAAGATTTCCCAGGTGCCGACTCATGACGTTGGTCCGTACCAGAATGTGCCGTCAAAACCGGTAGTTATCCTTTCCGCTAAAGTCCTGCCGTAATGATTTCTCGCGCGGGCAATCTTGCCCGCGCTTCTGCTCTCCCGGCGTAACCCGGATTTGCCGCTTATACTTGTGGCAAATGGACACGTTCAGGGAGGCATCAAGTGAAGAAACTCACCGATAAGCAAAAGTCCCGTCTCTGGGAGCTTCAGCGTAATCGTAATTTCCAGGCCAGTCGCCGTCTTGAAGGCGTCGAGATGCCTTTAGTTACTCTTACTGCCGCAGAGGCTTTAGCGCGCCTTGAAGAGCTGAGGAGGCACTATGAGCGATAAATTCGGCGAAGGGCGCGATCCGTATCTTTATCCTGGCCTTGATATCATGCGTAACCGGCTGAACATCCGCCAGCAACAGCGGCTGGAACAGGCCGCTTACGAAATGACGGCGCTGCGTGCTGCGACCATTGAGCTTGGTCCGCTGGTGCGCGGTTTACCGCATTTGCGCACTCTCCATCGCCAGCTGTATCAGGATATTTTCGACTGGGCGGGGCAACTGCGTGAAGTTGATATTTATCAGGGCGATACGCCGTTCTGCCACTTTGCTTATATCGAAAAAGAGGGCAATGCCCTGATGCAGGATCTGGAGGAAGAAGGGTATCTGGTTGGCCTGGAGAAAACGAAGTTCGTCGAGCGGCTGGCACACTACTATTGTGAAATCAACGTCCTGCATCCCTTCCGGGCGGGAAGTGGTCTGGCACAGCGGATCTTCTTCGAGCAACTGGCGATTCATGCTGGTTATCAACTGAGCTGGCAGGGTATCGAAAAAGAGGCCTGGAATCAGGCAAATCAGAGTGGGGCAATGGGTGATCTCACTGCGCTGCAGACGATATTTAGCAAAGTGGTAAGCGAAGCCGGGGAATCTGAGTAAAATAGCGCGGTTCTTTCGTACCGGAGCCGCCATGATCCTGCTTATTGATAACTACGATTCTTTCACCTGGAACCTCTACCAGTACTTTTGTGAACTGGGGGCCGACGTGTTGGTTAAGCGCAACGATGCGTTGACGCTGGCGGATATCGACGCCCTGAAACCGCAAAAAATTGTCATCTCACCCGGCCCCTGTACGCCAGATGAAGCCGGGATCTCCCTTGACGTTATTCGTCACTATGCCGGACGCTTGCCGATTCTTGGTGTCTGCCTCGGTCATCAGGCAATGGCGCAGGCATTTGGCGGCAAAGTTGTGCGCGCCGCAAAGGTGATGCACGGCAAAACCTCGCCGATCACACATAACGGTGATGGCGTATTTAAGGGGCTGGCAGATCCACTCACCGTGACACGCTACCATTCGCTGGTGGTGGAGCCTGACTCATTACCGGAGTGCTTTGAAGTGACGGCCTGGAGCGAAACCCGCGAGATTATGGGGATTCGCCATCGCCAGTGGGATCTGGAAGGTGTGCAGTTCCATCCAGAAAGTATTCTCAGCGAACAAGGACATCAACTGCTGGCTAATTTCCTGGAACGCTGATTTCTGATTGCCATTCAGTGATTTTTTATGCATATTTTGTGATTATAATTTCACATTGAGTTATGCGTAACAGGGTGATCATGAGATGGCAATTGAACAAACAGCAATTACACGCGCGACTTTCGATGAAGTGATCCTGCCGATTTATGCTCCGGCAGAGTTTATTCCGGTAAAAGGTCTGGGCAGCAGAATCTGGGATCAGCAAGGCAAGGAGTATGTCGATTTCGCGGGTGGCATTGCAGTTACGGCGTTGGGCCATTGCCATCCTGCGCTGGTGAACGCGTTAAAAACCCAGGGCGAAACTCTGTGGCATATCAGTAACGTTTTTACCAATGAACCGGCGCTGCGTCTTGGTCGTAAACTGATTGAGGCAACGTTTGCCGAACGCGTGGTGTTTATGAACTCCGGCACGGAAGCTAACGAAACAGCCTTTAAACTGGCACGCCATTACGCCTGTGTGCGTCATAGCCCGTTCAAAACCAAAATTATCGCCTTCCATAACGCTTTTCATGGTCGTTCGCTGTTTACCGTCTCGGTGGGCGGGCAGCCAAAATATTCCGACGGCTTTGGGCCAAAACCGGCAGACATCATCCACGTTCCCTTTAATGATCTCCACGCAGTGAAAGCGGTGATGGATGATCATACCTGTGCGGTGGTGGTTGAACCGATTCAGGGCGAGGGCGGCGTGACGGCTGCGATGCCAGAGTTTTTGCAGGGCTTGCGCGAACTCTGTGATGAGCATCAGGCATTATTGGTGTTTGATGAAGTGCAGTGCGGGATGGGGCGGACCGGAGATCTGTTTGCTTACATGCATTACGGCGTGACGCCGGATATTCTGACCTCCGCCAAAGCGTTAGGCGGCGGCTTCCCGATTAGCGCCATGCTGACTACGGCGGAGATTGCTTCTGCGTTTCATCCTGGTTCTCACGGTTCCACCTACGGCGGTAATCCACTGGCCTGTGCAGTAGCTGGCGCGGCGTTTGATATCATCAATACTCCTGAAGTGCTGGAAGGCATTCACGCGAAACGCCAGCGTTTTGTGGACCATTTGCAGAAGATCGATCAGCAGTACGATGTGTTTAGCGATATTCGCGGTATGGGGCTGTTGATTGGCGCAGAGCTGAAACCACAGTACAAAGGTCGGGCGCGTGATTTCCTGTATGCGGGTGCCGAGGCAGGCGTAATGGTGCTGAATGCCGGGCCTGATGTGATGCGTTTTGCGCCGTCGCTGGTGGTGGAAGATGCGGATATCGATGAAGGGATGCATCGTTTCGCCCACGCGGTGGCGAAGGTGATTGGGGCGTAAATAAGACGCGTCAGCGTCGCATCAGGCAAAAGATGTCGGATGCGGCGTGAACGCCTTATCCGACCTACGATTTGCTCCAGGCAATGAATATATTACGCCTTCGAATCCCGTAACTTCCGACTCAACCAAATCCCATGATGCGGTCGCTGCCGCCATGCCATCGACGAAATGGTGTGCATGGTGTTCAGATGACCAATAACCCGCTGTAAATGCTGCTCCAGCGTGCCTGCTGCACCTTCGTGCGGCTGCATCTCCGGCGCATCCATAATATTGGCATCGCCAGAACTACCTGGTTCGTCATACTCCAGTCGCTGCTGACAACGCTGAATGGCGATTTCACAAGACTGTAAATACTCTTGTGCCAGTTCAGGTGGCAATGCCCGGTGTTCCCGTGCCAGCGTGGTCATGGCATTAATATGTTCAACAATAAACTGGCTATGCGTTACCCACAGTTTCATATCTGCCAGATAATGGCTGTTGAATGCCGGTTCCTGCATCGCCTGATTCAATGAGTTATACAGAGTGTTATGCGCCTGATTCACCCGCATTCGCTGCCAGGCCAGTGGCGTTGGTTGCGGATCCTCGCTCAGAATCAAACGAATCGCTTCCTGATAGGCTTCTAAAGCGTCATGGGCGTTCTTACGCAATAAGCCACTCTGCCACTGCGGCCACAGCCAGACAGTTCCGCCGAAAGCAATCAAACAACCAATAATGGTGTCGATAAGACGCGGAAGGATGTACTGCTCGCCGTTTAGCCACAATAGTTGCAGGGTATACACCGCAGTAATGGTAAAACCGACCGTCGCCCAGCCGTAGTTTTTGCGTAATATCAGGTAGCTGGCGAGGGTGGTAATCAGCATCAAGGTCAGGGTGTAACCTTCGGGAATTTTAAAGTGCAGGGCAACGCCCGCAATGATTAACCCGACCACGGTTCCCACGGAGCGATTCACAATCCTCAGACGGGTTGCGCCATAGCCATTTTGCGTCACCAGCAATACCGTCATCAGGATCCAGTACGACTTCGGTAGATGCAGTGCGGTGCCCATCAGGCTGGCAACGCTTAACATCACACTGAGTCGTCCGGCATTGCGTAGCGCCGGAGACTTTAGTGACAGATAACTTTTCAGCGCCGGAAGTAACGGCATTCGCCGCTGTTTATCGGCCAGTAAGTCACGGGCATAGAGCGGTTTTTGGGTGCGCAGCACGCGGGCGATGCGGCTGAAGTGCCAATAGCAGAATTGCCCAACAGGATTATCCGGATGCTGGCGGGCGATTTTTTCCAGTGCGCCAATTTGTTTTTCCATCGTAAAGCGCGTCGGCAGGCGATGGTAAAGAATGTCATCAGCCAGCACGCGCAGGCGAGTGGCGACAGTTTGCGCATTCCAGCGGATAACTTCTTCCGCATGGCTACGCTCGACCAGCTTTTGCACCTCTTCCGGTTGATGCAAGCTGACCGAAATATGTTCCTGTAAATCCAGCGCCTCCTGGAAAATACGCAGCATCCGCTTGTAATCGGTATTATTTTGCGCGGAAAGCATATGCATTTGCTGATAGCACTGGGTAATTAAATCGACCGCTTTTTGCTGGCGCACCAGCAGCGGCGGCAGCGCTTTTTCAGGGTCGGTGTGCTGGGTAAGCAGGCTGTATTTAGCTTCGCAATAATCTGCCAGTTCACGGTACAGCAGACTTAGTGACTCGCGTAGCGGTTGTTCGCGCCAGAGCCAGAACCAAAACCAGTTAAACAGTCCGTACCACAACGTGCCCAGCGCATAGATCAGCAACGGTTCCCAGACAGGCATGTATCCCGCCAGACTGAGGGTAAAAATGGCGGCGAGTAGTGATGCGGGAAGCAATTTTGCGTGCAATGGCCCCAGCTCAGCAGTGACGCCAAGTACCAGTGTTAATCCGGTCAGCAAAAAGGGCAGGGGAACATCTTTTGCCAGTAACAGCTGCGTCAGCAAGCTACAGGTGGCAAACAGCGACGCACCAATGATTAAGCGTTTGAAAAAACGTTTATGAGGCGTATCAAGGCCCGCAATATTGCAACAAGCAGGAACGAGGGAGAAGAGCAGACCGAATCGTAATTCGCCAAGCATTAACCCAACGGCCACGGGCAAACATAGCACCAGCGTTTGTCGAAGTGCATAGTTGATATCGGGGTGATAAATCAGTCTGCGCCACATCGGGGGAAACAAAATGGCGCGCTACTCAGTAACGCGCCACTCCGACGGGATTAACGAGTGCCGTAAACGACGATGGTTTTACCGTGTGCGGAGATCAGGTTCTGATCTTCCAGCATCTTCAGAATGCGTCCCACGGTTTCACGAGAACAGCCGACAATCTGACCAATTTCCTGACGGGTAATTTTGATTTGCATACCGTCCGGGTGAGTCATAGCATCCGGTTGTTTTGCCAGGTTCAGCAGAGTCTGTGCAATGCGGCCCGTCACGTCGAGGAACGCCAGGTTGCCCACTTTCTCTGAAGTGACTTGCAGACGACGCGCCATCTGTGCAGACAGACGCATCAGAATGTCCGGGTTTACCTGAATCAATTGGCGAAATTTTTTGTACGAAATTTCAGCCACTTCACAGGCGGTTTTCGCACGTACCCATGCGCTACGTTCCTGGCCCTCTTCAAACAGGCCCAGTTCGCCAATAAAATCACCCTGATTCAGATAGGAGAGGATCATTTCTTTACCCTCTTCGTCTTTGATCAGCACTGCCACAGAGCCTTTAACGATGTAGTACAGCGTTTCCGCTTTTTCACCCTGGTGAATAAGCGTGCTCTTGGATGGGTACTTATGAATGTGGCAATGAGACAAGAACCATTCGAGAGTCGGGTCTGTTTGCGGTTTGCCAAGCACCATGCGCGGTTATCCTCTGTTATAAGCTTTCTCCAGAGCCAGATAACGCCGCTGTCTCTGGATTGCCGAAATATGCTTCCCGCTACCTGGGAAGGGGCTATCAACTGTACTGCACGGTAATGTGACGTCCTTTGCATACATGCAGTACATCAATGTATTACTGTAGCATCCTGACTGTTTTAGCATAGCTTTCGCTTTGTGTCTCCTGGTGTCTCGCTTCAGCATGACCCAGGTCGCCTTCCGTTGCGCGATTTGGTTAGTACGCGTACTCTGTCAGGAAAATTGACGCAGTGGAGTAGCAAAAATGCAAGCGCGAGTGAAGTGGGTCGAAGGGTTAACTTTTCTGGGCGAATCCGCCTCTGGTCACCAGATTTTAATGGACGGCAACTCAGGCGATAAAGCGCCAAGTCCGATGGAAATGGTGTTGATGGCGGCGGGGGGCTGTAGCGCCATCGATGTGGTTTCTATCCTGCAAAAGGGGCGTCAGGATGTGGTCGATTGTGAAGTAAAATTGACCTCTGAACGCCGCGAAGAGGCACCACGCCTGTTTACGCACATTAATCTGCATTTTATCGTCACCGGTCGCGACCTGAAAGACGCAGCGGTTTCGCGTGCGGTAGATCTCTCTGCCGAGAAATATTGTTCAGTGGCGTTGATGCTGGAAAAAGCGGTGAATATTACTCACTCGTATGAAGTGGTTGCCGCGTGATTTGATGTCAGGAGTACGATGCCGGATAATTGTTTATCCGGCATATTAGCAGAGTTACTCGATTTTCTTTCCTTCCATCAATCGTTGCACCAGTGGCAGCATAATTAACTCCATTGCCAGACCCATTTTACCGCCCGGCACCACTAATGTATTGATGTGGGAAATGAATGAGCCCTGCAACATCGCCAGCAGCCAGGGGAAATCGATCCCTTCCAGATTACGAAAATGGATCACCACAAAGCTTTCATCCAGCGACGGGATAGCTTTTGCCGCGAACGGGTTTGAGGTGTCAACGGTGGGGACGCGCTGGAAGTTAAGATGGGTGCGGGAAAACTGCGGTGTGATGTAGTTGATATAGTCTTCCATTGAGCGCACTACTGAGTCCATCACTGCTTCTCGTGAGTGCCCGCGCTCGCTGGTGTCGCGGATCAGTTTTTGAATCCACTCAAGGTTAACGATAGGCACCACGCCAACCAGTAAATCCACATGCTGCGCAACGTTATGATGTGGCGTGACGACGCCACCGTGTAGCCCTTCATAAAACAGTACATCAGTGGGTTCCGGTAAAGGTTGCCATGGGGTGAATGTTCCCGGCACCTGATTCCACGGTACGGCTTCGTCGTACGTATGCAGATATTTGCGTGATTTTCCTTTGCCGCTCTGACCGTATTCAATGAAGGTTTGTTCCAGCAGGCCGAAGTCGTTCGCTTCGGGGCCAAAGTAGCTGATATGCCGCCCGGCATCACGCGCCTTGCGGATCGCCATGTCCATTTCCGGGCGCGTGTAACGGTGAAAACTGTCGCCTTCCACCTCAGCTGCATGCAGATTTAACTGCGCGAATATTTTACGAAACGCGAGACTGGTGGTGGTGGTCCCCGCGCCGCTGGATCCTGTTACCGCAATGACCGGATGTTTGGCAGACATAGTAACTCCATGACTTAGCTATCATTATTATCTCGTCCGCCGACGGCTGCAGGTTATTCGCGAAACTGACTGCGCGGCATGATATTGACCGTTTCGTGCAGCTCCGACCATACCAGCACCGCTTCTCCGCACTGTAGCTGGCGTTTGACGTCGGCGACTTTCTGTTCAAGTGTACGCTCATGTTCACCATAATCGGTGCCTTCGCGTAACACAAAACTTTCAATTAAATTTTCCAGCGTTTCGGGGGAGAGTTCTTGCCACGGAATCAACATGATTTCGCCTCCAGATACGTTGTTAACCAGTCAGGAATGCGTGACTCCAGCCACATTTGCGGATGAAATAATGTACCGCCAAGAAAGCCAACATGACCACCATGTTCAGTCAGTTGATACTCCACCTGCGGGGGGAGATTTTCCGGTTTCGGGATCACCTGATGATCCATAAACGGATCGTCTTTGGCGTGAATAATCAGTGTCGGTTTGGCGATCTGGTTCAGCATCGGCATGGCGCTACACTGACGATAATAGTCGATAGCGTCAGCGTAGCCGTGAATTCTGGCGGTGATCAGATCGTCAAATTCACGGATGCGACGTACCGATTTTAACTGTGCGAGATTAATCGGCAGCGTACCGGGATAGGCTGCCAGTTTGCGCGCAGCATTGGCTTTTAACAGGTTCAGCAAGTAACGCTGATAAACGCGGGAAAAGCCCTTTTCCATATGATAACTACAGGCTTCCAGCATAAATGGCGCGGAGACAATTACCGCTGCATCAATCGAGAGGTTATTACCTTCTTTTGCCAGCAAACAGGCGAGCATATTACCGCCGAGCGAATAGCCGACGGCAGCCGTTGGCGCATGTCCAAATTCGCGCTGCAGCCAGCGTAAAAACCAGCTGGCGTCTTCAGTTTCGCCCGAATGGTAAATGCGGTGCATACGGTTTGGTTCACCGCTGCATCCGCGAAAATGCATCACCACGCCCAGCCAGCCGCGTTTTTGCGCCGCCTCGACCAGACCGTGGGCGTAAGGGCTATTGAGGCTGCCCTCCAGCCCGTGAAACACCACTAAACGCGGTTTCTGTTTCGCCTGGGCAGGGTCTTCACTCCATGCGAGATCGACAAAATCGCCGTCGGGCAACTCCAGTCGCTGCCAGTGCGGGGTGAATTTCACCTTGCGACGAAACAGACGCGGCAGCATGGTTTGCAGATGACAATTGCTAAAGCCGCGCATAGGGGTGAATTCAGCACTGCTGCTGAATTCATTGGCATCGGTCGTCGTTATCTGCGCCATCAGTTGCTTTGGCCTTCCAGCAGCATCTGCTCAAGCTGCTCCTGGGCTTCCAGCCACGCCATTTCGCACTCTTCCAGCCCGGATTTGGCGCTGGCTTGCTGTTGCAGGCAGGCGGTCAACTCCGCTTTACGGCTTTGATCGTACAGTTCGCTGTCGCCGAGTTTCTCTTCCGCCTGCGCCAGTTGCGCGTTCAGCTTCTCCATCTCTTTTTCCAGACGGGCGATTTCTTTACGCAGTGGCTGGGTTTGCGCACGCAGCTCCGCTTCCCGACGCTTCTGGTCTTTACGTGCCTGGGCGCTGTTCGCGTTCTCTTTTGGCGCGTCGTCGGTCTGGTTTTCCTGCTTTTGAACGTCGCTCAACCACTGTTGATAATCTTCCAGATCGCCGTCGAACGGTTCGACTTTACGATCGTGAACCAGATAGAGATCGTCAGTGGTGGAACGCAACAAATGGCGGTCGTGCGAAACGACAACCAATGCGCCTTCAAACTCGATCAACGCTTCAGTCAGTGCCTGGCGCATGTCGAGGTCAAGGTGGTTAGTCGGTTCGTCGAGCAGCAGTAGATTCGGACGCTGCCAGACGATTAATGCCAGCACCAGGCGGGCTTTTTCCCCACCGGAGAAACGGCGCGTTTCTTCCGTCACTTTATCGCCCTGGAAACCAAAGCCGCCGAGGTAATCACGCAGTTTTTGTTCTAGTTCCTGCGGTGCTAAACGTGCCAGATGTTGAATAGGCGATTCGTCGGCGCGTAGATATTCCAGTTGATGCTGGGCGAAGTAACCGAGTTTGATCCCTTTCGCCAGGCCAATTTCACCGCTGACAGGCGCAAGTTCTCCGGCTAACAGTTTGATCAATGTCGATTTACCCGCGCCGTTGCGGCCTAACAGACCAATGCGCGAACCCGGCACCAGATTCAGTTTAATCGAGTCGAGAATAATGCGATCGCCATAACCTGCGCTGACCTTTTCCATTTTCAACAACGGATTAGGCAGGCTTTCCGGCGCGCGGAAGCTAAAGCGGAACGGGTTGTCGACGTGCGCGGGGGCAATCAGCTCCATACGCTCGAGCATCTTAATACGGCTCTGGGCCTGCTTCGCTTTGGTGGCTTTGGCACGGAAACGGTCGATATAACTTTGCAGATGTGCCACGCGCTCTTGCTGGCTTTCATACATCGCCTGTTGCTGCGCCAGACGGGTGGCGCGCTGTACTTCAAACGAGCTGTAGTTGCCGGTGTACTCGAACATGTTTTGCTGTTCGATATGAATAATTTTATCAACAATCGGATCGAGGAAGTCGCGGTCGTGGGAGATCAGGATCAGCGTGCCCTGATAGCTCTTCAGCCATTTTTCCAGCCAGATAACAGCATCGAGATCGAGGTGGTTAGTTGGTTCGTCGAGCAGCAGCAAGTCTGAACGGCAAATCAGCGCCTGGGCGAGGTTGAGACGCATACGCCAGCCACCGGAGAAATCACTTACCGGGCGCTCCAGTTGTTCATTGCTGAAACCGAGGCCGTGCAGCAGGCTGGCGGCGCGGGAGCGAATACTCCATGCGTCAATAGCATCCAGCTTGCCATGAATGGTCGCAATGGCGTGCCCGTCGTTACGTTCGTTGGCGTCGTGTAGCTGCGCTTCCAGTTGACGATATTCACGGTCGCCGTCAATGACATATTCCAGCGCCGCTTGCGGTAGCGCTGGTGTTTCCTGATTCACCCACGCCAGTTGCCAGCTTCCTGGAAAGGTGTAGCTGCCGCCGTCGGCGCTGATTTCATTTTTCAGCAATGCCAGCAGGGTAGATTTACCACAGCCGTTTTTACCCACCAGGCCAACTTTCTGCCCGGGGTTGATGGTGGCGGTGGCATTATCCAGCAGGACGCGCACGCCGCGACGAATTTGTAACGAGGAGAAAACAATCATAAGGCGCCGTATGTTCAGACTATGTTAACTTATCATTATGATAATGTAATGTATGGGCGAGCTGCCGCACCGGGCGCAATGGTAGCCCAAAACAGCGACTATACACAAAAACCATACCGGGAGGGGGATGATGTCTCAGCCAGCGAAAGTTTTGCTGCTGTATGCCCATCCGGAATCTCAGGACTCGGTGGCAAACCGGGTACTGCTTAAACCGGCCACGCAGCTCAGCAATGTTACCGTGCACGACCTTTATGCACACTATCCCGATTTTTTTATTGATATCCCCCGTGAGCAGGCATTACTGCGCGAGCACGAGGTGATTGTCTTTCAGCACCCTCTTTATACCTATAGCTGCCCGGCGCTACTGAAAGAGTGGCTGGACCGGGTATTAAGCCGTGGTTTTGCCAGCGGGCCAGGAGGAAACCAACTGGCGGGAAAGTACTGGCGTAGCGTGATTACCACCGGCGAGCCGGAAAGTGCTTACCGTTATGACGCATTGAATCGCTACCCGATGAGCGATGTTCTGCGCCCCTTTGAGCTGGCGGCGGGCATGTGCCGGATGCATTGGTTAAGTCCCATCATTATTTACTGGGCGAGACGGCAAAGCGCACAGGAGCTGGCGAGTCACGCCAGAGCCTACGGTGACTGGCTGGCAAATCCGCTGTCTCCAGGAGGCTGCTGATGGAAGGTTCCGATTTTTTACTCGCAGGAGTGCTGTTTCTCTTCGCGGCGGTGGCTGCGGTGCCGTTGGCATCGCGGCTGGGTATTGGCGCGGTGTTGGGATATTTGCTGGCAGGGATTGCAATTGGCCCGTGGGGGCTAGGGTTTATTAGCGACGTCGATGAGATCCTCCACTTTTCGGAACTCGGCGTGGTATTCCTGATGTTTATCATCGGCCTTGAGTTGAATCCCTCCAAGCTTTGGCAACTGCGCCGTTCGATTTTTGGCGTAGGCGCGGCACAGGTGCTGTTAAGCGCGGCGTTGCTGGCGGGATTATTGATGCTGACGGATTTCGCCTGGCAGGCGGCGGTGGTCGGTGGCATTGGCCTTGCGATGTCTTCAACTGCAATGGCGTTGCAATTGATGCGTGAGAAAGGGATGAATCGCAGCGAATCCGGCCAGTTAGGTTTCTCGGTACTGCTGTTTCAGGATCTGGCGGTGATCCCGGCACTGGCGTTAGTACCGCTGCTGGCGGGATCGGCAGATGAACATTTTGACTGGATGAAGATCGGCATGAAGGTGCTGGCGTTTGTCGGCATGCTGATTGGGGGGCGCTATTTACTGCGTCCGGTATTCCGTTTTATTGCTGCTTCTGGCGTGCGGGAAGTGTTCACTGCCGCGACGCTGTTGCTGGTGTTGGGTTCCGCATTGTTTATGGATGCGCTGGGGTTGTCGATGGCGCTCGGTACGTTTATTGCGGGCGTGCTGCTGGCGGAAAGTGAATATCGCCATGAACTGGAAACGGCTATCGATCCCTTCAAAGGCTTGCTGCTCGGACTGTTTTTTATCTCTGTCGGCATGTCGCTCAACCTCGGGGTGCTTTATACCCATCTGTTGTGGGTAGTGATAAGCGTGGTTGTGCTGGTGGCGGTGAAAATTCTCGTGCTGTATTTGCTGGCGCGGCTGTATGGCGTGCGTAGCTCAGAGCGGATGCAGTTTGCTGGCGTGTTGAGTCAGGGCGGTGAGTTTGCCTTTGTCCTCTTTTCTACCGCTTCTTCACAACGCTTATTCCAGGGCGACCAGATGGCGCTATTGCTGGTGACGGTGACGCTTTCCATGATGACCACGCCGCTGCTGATGAAGCTGGTGGATAAATGGCTATCCCGCCAGTTTAACGGACCGGAAGAAGAAGACGAAAAACCGTGGGTCAACGATGATAAACCCCAGGTCATAGTCGTGGGCTTCGGACGTTTTGGGCAGGTGATTGGTCGTTTGTTGATGGCCAATAAAATGCGCATTACCGTGCTGGAGCGGGATATCAGTGCTGTTAACCTGATGCGCAAATATGGCTACAAAGTTTATTACGGCGACGCCACGCAGGTAGATCTTTTACGTTCTGCGGGTGCAGAGGCCGCAGAGTCAATCGTCATTACCTGTAACGAACCGGAAGACACCATGAAGCTGGTGGAAATATGCCAGCAGCACTTCCCGCATTTGCATATTCTTGCGCGAGCGCGCGGACGTGTGGAAGCGCATGAGTTATTACAGGCCGGGGTGACGCAGTTTTCCCGTGAAACATTCTCCAGTGCGTTAGAGCTGGGGCGCAAGACGTTGGTTACGCTTGGGATGCATCCGCATCAGGCACAGCGGGCGCAACTGCATTTTCGCCGCCTGGATATGCGGATGTTGCGGGAGCTCATACCGATGCATGCCGATACCGTACAAATTTCTCGCGCCAGGGAAGCCCGACGCGAACTGGAAGAGATCTTCCAGCGTGAAATGCAACAAGAACGACGCCAGCTGGATGGCTGGGATGAATTTGAGTAGAGGATAACGATGGCAATCCGAAAACGTTTTATTGCGGGCGCAAAATGCCCGGCCTGTCAGGCGCAGGATTCAATGGCGATGTGGCGCGAAAATAATATTGATATTGTTGAATGTGTTAAGTGCGGACATCAAATGCGAGAAGCAGACAAAGAAGCCCGCGATCACGTTCGCAAAGATGAGCAAGTGATCGGGATTTTTCATCCGGACTAGCGATATGCGCCGAGATTTTTTAAGCTAGTGAGTACACGGCTGCAGAATTCCGCTACAATCTGCGCCACTATTCTTCCCATGCTCAGGAGATATCATGAAAGTAGCAAAAGACCTGGTGGTCAGCCTGGCCTATCAGGTACGTACAGAAGACGGTGTGTTGGTTGATGAGTCTCCGGTGAGTGCGCCGCTGGACTACCTGCATGGTCACGGTTCCCTGATCTCTGGCCTGGAAACGGCGCTGGAAGGTCACGAAGTTGGCGACAAATTTGATGTCGCTGTTGGCGCGAACGACGCTTATGGTCAATACGACGAAAACCTGGTGCAGCGCGTTCCTAAAGATGTATTTATGGGCGTTGATGAACTGCAGGTTGGTATGCGTTTCCTGGCTGAAACCGACCAGGGTCCGGTACCGGTTGAAATCACTGCGGTTGAAGACGATCACGTCGTGGTTGATGGTAACCACATGCTGGCCGGTCAGAACCTGAAATTCAACGTTGAAGTTGTGGCGATTCGCGAAGCGACTGAAGAAGAGCTGGCTCATGGCCACGTTCACGGTGCGCACGATCATCACCACGATCACGACCACGACGGTTGCTGCGGTGGTCATGGCCACGATCACGGTCATGAGCACGGTGGCGAAGGCTGCTGTGGCGGTAAAGGTAACGGCGGTTGCGGTTGCCACTAATACCGAAAAAGTGACAAAAAAGCGGGGAATCCCCGCTTTTTTTACGCCTCAATAATGTGGCGGTGGCGTTTCTTCAGCCTGCGACGCGATGTTCGACGGCTGGCTGGCTTTTAGCTTCTCGGTCAGCAGACGCAGATGATCGCGCAGTTTCGCCATCTCCATTTCATGAGCGGTCACCGTGACGTTCAGTTCTTCAATGGTGATTTCCTGAAAAGCCAGTCGGCTCTCCAGCTCTGCCAGGCGTGCTTCCAATGATAAATCCTGCATGATTCACCTCTTTTGTCGAATGGTCGCCGCGGATTTTACTTAACTTTGCTGCCCGAGACAGCACTCATTTCGCGGTCATCGAAACTAATTTAAACAAAAAGAGTCTGAAAATAGATGATAATAGGGCGTGTCTGTATGTAGATTTGTTCGACAACGCTTTATAGTACCCTTCTGATAATAGTTAACCCTGGGGTGAGATGCCCCGATCCTGGAGATATGGATGAAATCACTGTTTAAAGTAACGCTGCTGGCGACCACAATGGCCGTTGCCCTGCATGCACCGATCACTTTTGCTGCTGAAGCTGCAAAACCTGCTACAACTGCTGACAGCAAAGCAGCGTTCAAAAATGACGATCAGAAATCAGCTTATGCACTGGGTGCTTCGCTGGGTCGTTACATGGAAAACTCTCTTAAAGAACAAGAAAAACTGGGCATCAAACTGGATAAAGATCAGCTGATCGCGGGTGTTCAGGATGCATTTGCTGATAAGAGCAAACTCTCCGACCAAGAGATCGAACAGACACTGCAAGCATTCGAAGCTCGCGTGAAGTCTTCTGCTCAGGCGAAGATGGAAAAAGACGCGGCAGATAACGAAGCGAAAGGTAAAGAGTACCGCGAGAAATTTGCCAAAGAGAAAGGTGTGAAAACCTCTTCAACTGGTCTGGTTTATCAGGTAGTAGAAGCCGGTAAAGGCGAAGCACCGAAAGACAGCGATACTGTTGTCGTGAACTACAAGGGTACGCTGATCGACGGTAAAGAGTTCGACAACTCTTACACCCGTGGTGAACCGCTCTCTTTCCGTCTGGACGGTGTTATTCCGGGTTGGACAGAAGGTCTGAAGAACATCAAGAAAGGCGGTAAGATCAAACTGGTTATTCCACCAGAACTGGCTTACGGCAAAGCGGGTGTTCCGGGGATCCCACCGAATTCTACCCTGGTGTTTGACGTAGAGCTGCTGGATGTGAAACCAGCGCCGAAGGCTGATGCAAAGCCGGAAGCTGATGCGAAAGCCGCAGATTCTGCTAAAAAATAAGCATTAAGAACCGCCGCCTGACCAGGCGGCGGTTTTTTTTATTACAGGCCGGATATAATTAGTGCTGGAAAGCGGAACCTCCGCTGTATTAATTTAGTTACCCGCATCATTAATGAGCCTGCCCTGAAAAGTTAACGACAGGCTCCTGAAAAGGAGTGTTTTTTTTCATGTCCAGGTCGCTTTTAACCAACGAAACCAGTGAGTTGGATTTACTGGATCAACGTCCTTTCGACCAGACCGATTTTGATATTCTGAAATCCTACGAAGCGGTGGTGGACGGGTTAGCGATGCTTATTGGCTCCCACTGTGAAATCGTTTTGCACTCTTTGCAGGATCTAAAATGTTCAGCCATTCGCATTGCTAACGGTGAACATACAGGCCGGAAGATTGGTTCGCCAATTACCGACCTGGCGCTACGTATGCTGCACGATATGACGGGAGCGGATAGCAGCGTTTCTAAATGCTACTTTACTCGCGCCAAAAGCGGCGTATTAATGAAGTCCCTGACTATCGCGATTCGTAACCGCGAACAGCGTGTAATTGGTCTGCTGTGCATCAATATGAATCTTGATGTTCCCTTCTCGCAGATTATGAGCACTTTTGTGCCGCCAGAAACCCCGGATGTCGGTTCAAGCGTCAACTTTGCCTCTTCTGTTGAAGATCTGGTTACCCAAACGCTGGAGTTCACCATCGAAGAAGTGAATGCCGATCGCAATGTTTCTAATAACGCCAAAAATCGTCAGATCGTGCTGAATCTCTACGAGAAAGGGATCTTCGATATTAAAGATGCGATCAACCAGGTTGCTGACCGTCTGAACATCTCCAAACATACTGTCTATCTCTACATCCGCCAGTTCAAGAGCGGTGATTTCCAGGGGCAAGATAAGTAATGCGTTTTGCCATCGTGGTGACCGGACCAGCATACGGTACGCAACAGGCGAGTAGTGCTTTTCAGTTTGCGCAGGCGCTGATAGCAGAAGGCCATGAACTAAGCAGCGTCTTTTTCTATCGGGAAGGGGTCTATAACGCTAACCAATTGACCTCACCGGCAAGCGACGAATTTGACCTTGTGCGTGGCTGGCAACAGTTGAATACGCAACATGGTGTGGCGCTGAATATCTGCGTAGCGGCAGCATTACGCCGTGGTGTTGTTGATGAAACGGAGGCCGGAAGACTGGGGCTGGCTTCGTCAAACCTTCAGCCGGGATTTACCTTAAGTGGACTTGGCGCGCTGGCGGAAGCCTCGCTGACCTGTGACAGGGTGGTACAGTTCTGATGAAACGAATTGCGTTTGTTTTTTCTACTGCGCCTCATGGTACCGCTGCAGGCCGGGAAGGTTTAGATGCTTTACTGGCAACTTCCGCATTAACTGACGATCTGGCTGTCTTCTTTATTGCTGATGGCGTTTTTCAGCTGTTGCCAGGACAAAAGCCCGATGCAGTGCTGGCGCGTGATTACATTGCCACTTTTAAATTGTTGGGTCTGTACGACATTGAACAGTGCTGGGTTTGTGCGGCTTCACTGCGCGAACGCGGGTTAGATCCGCAGACCCCCTTTGTTGTCGAAGCCACGCCGCTCGAAGCAGATGCCTTACGCCGCGAACTCGCCAACTACGATGTTATTTTGAGGTTTTGAGGCGTTTATGCTGCACACATTATATCGTTCACCCTGGCTGACGGATTTTGCTGCGCTGTTGCGTCTACTCAGTGAAGGCGACGAACTGCTATTATTGCAAGATGGTGTAACTGCCGCAGTTGACGGTAACCGCTACCTTGAAAGTCTGCGTAATGCCCCCATTAAGGTCTATGCCCTGAACGAAGACCTTATTGCCCGCGGTTTGACTGGTCAAATTTCGAACGACATCATTCCCATTGACTATACTGATTTCGTCAGACTTACGGTTAAGCACTCCAGCCAGATGGCCTGGTGATGGCGGGATCGTTGTATATTTCTTGACACCTTTTCGGCATCGCCCTAAAATTCGGCGTCCTCATATTGTGTGAGGACGTTTTATTACGTGTTTACGAAGCAAAAGCTAAAACCAGGAGCTATTTAATGGCAACAGTTAACCAGCTGGTACGCAAACCACGTGCTCGCAAAGTTGCGAAAAGCAACGTGCCTGCGCTGGAAGCATGCCCGCAAAAACGTGGCGTATGTACTCGTGTATATACTACCACTCCTAAAAAACCGAACTCCGCGCTGCGTAAAGTATGCCGTGTTCGTCTGACTAACGGTTTCGAAGTGACTTCCTACATCGGTGGTGAAGGTCACAACCTGCAGGAGCACTCCGTGATCCTGATCCGTGGCGGTCGTGTTAAAGACCTCCCGGGTGTTCGTTACCACACCGTACGTGGTGCGCTTGACTGCTCCGGCGTTAAAGACCGTAAGCAGGCTCGTTCCAAGTATGGCGTGAAGCGTCCTAAGGCTTAATGGTTCTCCGTTAAGTAAGGCCAAACGTTTTAACTTAAATGTCAAACTAAACTCGTAGAGTTTTGGACAATCCTGAATTAACAACGGAGTATTTCCATGCCACGTCGTCGCGTCATTGGTCAGCGTAAAATTCTGCCGGATCCGAAGTTCGGATCAGAACTGCTGGCTAAATTTGTAAATATCCTGATGGTAGATGGTAAAAAATCTACTGCTGAATCTATCGTATACAGCGCGCTGGAGACCCTGGCTCAGCGCTCTGGTAAATCTGAACTGGAAGCATTCGAAGTAGCTCTCGAAAACGTGCGCCCGACTGTAGAAGTTAAGTCTCGCCGCGTTGGTGGTTCTACTTATCAGGTACCAGTTGAAGTCCGTCCGGTTCGTCGTAATGCTCTGGCAATGCGTTGGATCGTTGAAGCTGCTCGTAAACGCGGTGATAAATCCATGGCTCTGCGCCTGGCGAACGAACTTTCTGATGCTGCAGAAAACAAAGGTACTGCAGTTAAGAAACGTGAAGACGTTCACCGTATGGCCGAAGCCAACAAGGCGTTCGCACACTACCGTTGGTAATCCCTTCGGAGTTTTAGTCACCAGGCGGGCGCTTCCAGTAAGCAGCCCGCTTTGGGCTACTTAAATTGAACGCCTAAAAGATAAACGAGGAAACAAATGGCTCGTACAACACCCATCGCACGCTACCGTAACATCGGTATCAGTGCGCACATCGACGCCGGTAAAACCACTACTACCGAACGTATTCTGTTCTACACCGGTGTAAACCATAAAATCGGTGAAGTTCATGACGGCGCTGCAACCATGGACTGGATGGAGCAGGAGCAGGAACGTGGTATTACCATCACTTCCGCTGCGACTACTGCATTCTGGTCTGGTATGGCTAAGCAGTATGAGCCGCATCGCATCAACATCATCGACACCCCGGGGCACGTTGACTTCACAATCGAAGTAGAACGTTCCATGCGTGTTCTCGATGGTGCGGTAATGGTTTACTGCGCAGTTGGTGGTGTTCAGCCGCAGTCTGAAACCGTATGGCGTCAGGCAAACAAATATAAAGTTCCGCGCATTGCGTTCGTTAACAAAATGGACCGCATGGGTGCGAACTTCCTGAAAGTTGTTAACCAGATCAAAACCCGTCTGGGCGCGAACCCGGTTCCGCTGCAGCTGGCGATTGGTGCTGAAGAACATTTCACCGGTGTTGTTGACCTGGTGAAAATGAAAGCTATCAACTGGAACGACGCTGACCAGGGCGTAACCTTCGAATACGAAGATATCCCGGCAGACATGGTTGAACTGGCTAACGAATGGCACCAGAACCTGATCGAATCCGCAGCTGAAGCTTCTGAAGAGCTGATGGAAAAATACCTGGGTGGTGAAGAACTGACTGAAGAAGAGATTAAAGGTGCTCTGCGTCAGCGCGTTCTGAACAACGAAATCATCCTGGTAACCTGTGGTTCTGCGTTCAAGAACAAAGGTGTTCAGGCGATGCTGGATGCGGTAATTGATTACCTGCCATCCCCGGTTGACGTACCTGCGATCAACGGTATCCTGGACGACGGTAAAGATACTCCGGCTGAACGTCACGCAAGTGATGACGAGCCGTTCTCTGCTCTGGCGTTCAAAATCGCTACCGACCCGTTTGTTGGTAACCTGACCTTCTTCCGTGTTTACTCCGGTGTGGTTAACTCTGGTGATACCGTACTGAACTCCGTGAAAGCTGCACGTGAGCGTTTCGGTCGTATCGTTCAGATGCACGCTAACAAACGTGAAGAGATCAAAGAAGTTCGCGCGGGCGACATCGCTGCTGCTATCGGTCTGAAAGACGTAACCACTGGTGACACCCTGTGTGACCCGGATGCGCCGATCATTCTGGAACGTATGGAATTCCCTGAGCCGGTAATCTCCATCGCAGTTGAACCGAAAACCAAAGCTGACCAGGAAAAAATGGGTCTGGCTCTGGGCCGTCTGGCTAAAGAAGACCCGTCTTTCCGTGTATGGACTGACGAAGAATCTAACCAGACCATCATCGCGGGTATGGGCGAACTGCACCTCGACATCATCGTTGACCGTATGAAGCGTGAATTCAACGTTGAAGCGAACGTAGGTAAACCGCAGGTTGCTTACCGTGAAACTATCCGCCAGAAAGTTACCGATGTTGAAGGTAAACACGCGAAACAGTCTGGTGGTCGTGGTCAGTATGGTCATGTTGTTATCGACATGTACCCGCTGGAGCCGGGTTCAAACCCGAAAGGCTACGAGTTCATCAACGACATTAAAGGTGGTGTAATCCCTGGCGAATACATCCCGGCCGTTGATAAAGGTATCCAGGAACAGCTGAAAGCAGGTCCGCTGGCAGGCTACCCGGTAGTAGACATGGGTATTCGTCTGCACTTCGGTTCTTACCATGACGTTGACTCCTCTGAACTGGCGTTTAAACTGGCTGCTTCTATCGCCTTTAAAGAAGGCTTTAAGAAAGCGAAACCAGTTCTGCTTGAGCCGATCATGAAGGTTGAAGTAGAAACTCCGGAAGAGAACACCGGTGACGTTATCGGTGACTTGAGCCGTCGTCGTGGTATGCTCAAAGGTCAGGAATCTGAAGTTACTGGCGTTAAGATCCACGCTGAAGTACCGCTGTCTGAAATGTTCGGATATGCAACTCAGCTGCGTTCTCTGACCAAAGGTCGTGCATCATACACCATGGAATTCCTGAAGTATGATGAAGCGCCGAGTAACGTTGCTCAGGCCGTAATTGAAGCCCGTGGTAAATAAGCCTAAGGGTTAATACCAAAGTCCCGTGCTCTCTCCTGAAGGGGAGAGCACTATAGTAAGGAATATAGCCGTGTCTAAAGAAAAATTTGAACGTACAAAACCGCACGTTAACGTTGGTACTATCGGCCACGTTGACCACGGTAAAACTACTCTGACCGCTGCAATCACCACCGTACTGGCTAAAACCTACGGCGGTGCTGCTCGTGCATTCGACCAGATCGATAACGCGCCGGAAGAAAAAGCTCGTGGTATCACCATCA